>Ga0210044_10001624_pt1 | contig 34354 bp, 32 predicted proteins | sample CryGey13umfilter_2_FD_183959 | JGI IMG/M metagenome (GOLD analysis project Ga0210044, IMG submission 183959) | Groundwater microbial communities from aquifer in Utah, USA - Crystal Geyser 4/9/14 3 um filter (SPAdes) (version 2) | ecosystem: Environmental > Aquatic > Deep subsurface >...
ACCTGGATTTGCAGGCTTTTGCCGTGAAGTTTGACAACTATTATTTAGAGAGCAGCTTGTACACATCAGGCAAGGTGGATGCGGCCGTCAAGCGCTTGATTGAGGCGGGCAAAACCTATGAGCAGGACGGCGCGCTGTGGCTTAAGTCGACCGACTACGGCGACGACAAAGACCGCGTCATGCGTAAAAAAGACGGCAGCTACACCTACTTTGTGCCCGATGTGGCCTACCACATCACCAAGTGGGAGCGCGGCTTTCAAAAGGTCATCAACATCCAGGGTACCGACCACCACGGCACCATTGCCCGTGTGCGCGCTGGCTTGCAGGCGGCCAACGTGGGTATTCCGAAGGGTTTTCCGGACTACGTGCTGCACACCATGGTGCGCGTGGTCAAGGGCGGCGAAGAAGTCAAGATCAGCAAGCGCGCGGGCAGCTACGTCACGCTGCGTGATTTGATCGAGTGGACCAGCAAGGACGCGGTGCGCTTTTTCCTGCTCAGCCGCAAGCCCGACACCGAATACACCTTTGACGTGGATTTGGCTGTGGCCAAGAACAATGACAACCCGGTCTACTACGTGCAATACGCTCATGCGCGCATCTGTTCGGTGCTGGCCGCCTGGGGCGGTGATCGCCAGACCTTGGCTGCAGTGGATTTGAGTGTGCTGAACAGCCCGCAAGCGCAAGCCTTGATGCTGTTGCTGGCCAAATACCCCGACATGCTCAGTGCCGCTGCCGATGGTTTTGCGCCGCATGACGTGACCTTTTACCTGCGTGAACTCGCTGCCTGCTATCACAGCTACTACGATGCGGAGCGTATTCTGGTGGACGACGAGCCGGTGAAGCTGGCGCGGCTGGCTTTGGTTGCAGCCACGGCCCAGGTGCTGCGCAATGGGTTGGCGGTGCTGGGTGTCAGCGCCCCGCAAAAGATGTAGATCAAAAAGGGGATGCAATGCAAATGATGAACCGACAACGCGGCGGAACGTTCTGGGGCTTTGTGCTTGGGCTGGTGGTTGGCCTGGCCGCAGCGTTGCTGGTGGCGGTCTATGTGACCAAGGTGCCTGTCCCGTTTCTGGACAAGGGCACCAACCGGCCCGCCGAGCTTGATGCCGCTGAATCGAAGAAAAACAAGGACTGGGACCCCAATGCGCCGCTGTATGGCAAGAACCCGGCCAAACCCTCTGCGCCAGAGCAGGTCTTGCCGGCAGCCAGCGGTGCTGTTAGTGGGGCGATCCAGACCGAAACCAAGCCCGCCGTCACCGCCGACCCGCTGGGCGACCTGCTCAAGGCCAGGGAAGCTGCTGCCAAAGGAACTGTGGCAAAAGCCGCTGAGGGCGCTGATCCCTTTGTCTATTACGTCCAGGTGGGCGCCTACCGCACGGCAGAAGACGCCGAGAGTCAGCGTGCCAAGTTATCGCTGGCGGGCATCGAAACCAAGGTCAGCGAGCGTGAACAGGCTGGGCGCGTGGTGTTCAGGGTTCGGGCCGGTCCACTGCAAACCCGCGACGAAGCCGACAAGGCCAAAGCCAGGCTCGACGCCACTGGCATTGAAGCGGCGTTGGTGCGCGTGCAGAGGTGAACCTTTCTCGCCGGGAAATTTTTCATGGAACGACGTTATTTTTTGACTTTGACGAGCAGCGTTGCCGCCGGTTTGTCCGGGGTCAGCGCGCTGGCGCTTGCCCAAGCGGGTAATCCGCGCGCAGGCGTTGATTTCCGCACGCTTGACCGTGTGGCGCCGGTCGATGCGCCTGCGGGCAAGATCGAAGTGATTGAATTTTTTTGGTACGGCTGTCCGCACTGCAATGCCTTTGAGCCGGTGCTGGCGCAATGGGTCAAGGCCTTGCCTGCCGACGTGGTGTTCAAGCGCGTGCCCATTGCTTTCCAGCCTGGTTTTGTGCCGCAGCAACAATTGTTTTATGCGCTGGAGGCGATGGGACTGGTCGATAAATTGCATACCCAGGTTTTTGCCGCCATTCACCGTGACCGGCTGAAGCTTGTCAGCCCTGCAGACATCAGCGCCTGGGTGGTCAAGCAAGGCGTTGACGCCACCGCGTTTGCCAGCCAGTTCAACTCGTTTTCGGTCGTTGCCAAAGCGCGTCGTGCGAGTCAGCTGATGGACGCCTACCAGGTCGAAGGCGTCCCGGCGCTCGGCGTAGCCGGGCGGTTTTATACCGACGGCGAACTTACCCGTGCTATGGACCGCGCCTTGCAGGTCACCGCTTTCCTGATCAGCGAAGTACGGGTCGGGCGTTGATTCCACCGCGCAAAACAAATCATTTCTTTCGCCCTGGTGCGCTGCACGGCGCCCGGTGCATGGCTACAATCTTGGGCATGTTTATGCAAGATTCATGCCTTTATGAATAAGCCGTTTTTCTCCTGCGGGTTTGTGCTGCTGGCCGCGCTGTGGTCGGCGTCGGTGCAGGCCGAAAAAGCGGACCGTGACAAACCCATGAACGTGGAGGCCGACGCGCTGCGCTACGACGATGCCCGGCAGGTGAGCGTGTTCACCGGGCGTGTGGTGCTGACCAAGGGCACGATCCTGATCCGCGGCGACAAAGTTGACGTGCGTCAGGACCCCGATGGCAACCAGTTTGGCGTTGTCACCGCCGAGCCCGGCAAGCGGGCTTTTTTCCGGCAAAAACGCGAAGGTCTGGATGAATACATCGAAGGCGAGGGGCAGACGATTGACTACGACGGCAAGGCCGACACCGTCAAATTCCTCAGCAACGCGCAGTTGCGGCGTTATGTCGGCAGCAAACTCAACGACGAATTCAAGGCGGCGGTGATCGTCTACAACAACGTCACCGAGGTGTTCACGCTCGACGGTGCGCCGGTGCCAGGCAGTCAGGCGGGGGCACCGGCCGGGCGCGTGCGCGCCATGCTCACACCCAAATCCGACGCGGCAACGCCACCCGCAGGCACCGCCTCGCGCGCGGGTGTGTCGCTGCGCGAAACCCCTGCATTGCGCGGAACCAAACCATGACGGTGCCCGAGGCGTCGGTGCAGCAAGCGGTGGTGGCCGACGACGCGCCAGCGCGACCCGCGTGTGGCAACGAAGGCGTGAGTTGCCTGCAGGCGCACCATCTGCAAAAGTTCTATGGCAGCCGCGAAGTGGTCAAGGACGTGTCGCTGTCGGTGCGCAAGGGCGAGGTGGTCGGCTTGCTCGGCCCCAATGGCGCGGGCAAGACCACGTCTTTTTACATGATCGTGGGGCTGGTGCGTGCCAGCGCGGGTGACATCACCATCGACGGCAAGTCGATCGAACACATGCCGATCCATCGCCGCTCTCGGTTGGGGCTGAGCTACCTGCCACAAGAGGCGTCGATTTTTCGCAAACTCAACGTGCAGGACAACGTGCGTGCGGTGCTGGAACTGCAGGTAGACGAGCGTGGGCAAGCGCTGGCCGAAGTCGAGATCGAGAAGCGCCTGAACTCGCTGCTGCAGGATCTGCGTGTAGACCATTTGCGCCAGTCCAGCGCGTTGTCACTCTCGGGTGGCGAGCGCCGTCGTGTCGAGATTGCCCGTGCGCTGGCGACGCAACCGCGCTTTATTCTGCTCGACGAGCCGTTTGCCGGTATTGATCCGATTGCGGTGATCGAGATCCAGCGCATCATCAGTTTCTTGAAGCAGCGCGGCATTGGTGTCTTGATCACCGACCACAACGTGCGCGAGACGCTGGGTATTTGTGATCACGCTTTCATCATCAGCGAAGGCCGTGTGCTGGCGCAGGGCACGCCCGCAGATATCGTCAACGACGCCGATGTGCGCCGCGTGTACCTTGGTGAACATTTCAGGATGTAGATGAAACCGAGCCTGTCCTTACGTGTTTCGCAGCACCTGGCGCTGACGCCGCAGCTGCAGCAGTCGATCCGGCTGTTGCAGCTCTCCACGCTCGATCTGGACCAAGAGGTCAACCAGATGCTCGACGACAACCCATTTCTGGAGCGGGCCAACGACGAAGCCGAGCGCGAGCTGTTTGGTCTGGCGCAGGCCGACACGCCAGTGAGCACCGCCGACAAAGACTTTGAAAGCGTCTACACGCCGCCCGAGTCGACACGCCTGAAGACGTCTGAAACCGACAGCGACGCGCCAGACACCGGCCTGTCCTCGGACGACACCCTCGATTGGGATGGTGACGGCAGCGTCAGCCTCTCGCCCGACGACAGCGAGTGGGGCGGCGATGCACCGGCGCGTGGCAACAACCTGTCGGGCGACGATGCCATGGACGCGACCGAGCTGGCGCGCAACCAGGAGTCGCTGCAGAGCCATTTGCACCGGCAGGCCTTGTCGCTGCATCTGAGCGACGAAGACAGCGCCGCCTTGCGGTTCTTGATCGAATCGCTCAACGATGACGGTTACCTTCAAGACGACCTGACCGAGCTGGCGCGCGGCCTGGCCGGTGACGACGACGATGATGACGACGAGTTGGCGCAGCTTGTGCACCATTTCACGGTGGCCTTGCGTTTGCTGCAAAGCCTGGAGCCGGTGGGTGTGGGCGCGCGTAACCTGGCCGAGTGTCTGACGCTGCAGTTGCGGTCGCTGCGCGACAGCACAACCTGCAACCTCGACACCATCGACGTGGCCTTGCGTATTTGCGCGCAGCCGATGGACTTGCTGGCACGCCGTGACATCAAGCACCTGGTGCCGCTGGTGGACGCCAGCGATACCGCGGTGCGCAACGCGATCGGGCTGCTTGGTCACCTGGAGCCCAAACCCGGGCGGCGTTTTATTGATCTGGAACGAAATGTCGTCATTCCGGATGTGCTGGTGCTGCGAAGCGGCGATGAAACCAGCCCAAAGTTTGAGGTGCGCCTCAATCCCGACGTCATGCCACGCCTGCGCGTGCACGACATTTATGCCAGTGCGCTGCGCGGCCATAAGGCCGGTGGTACCGACGCCGCCAACGCGCTGGCGTTGCAGCAGCGGCTGACCGAGGCGCGCTGGTTCATCAAAAACATCCAGCAGCGTTTTGAAACCATCCTGCGCGTCAGCAAAGCCATTGTCGAGCGTCAGAAGAGCTTCTTCATCCACGGTGAACTGGCCATGCGCCCGCTGGTGCTGCGCGAGATTGCCGACGAGCTGGGCCTGCACGAATCGACCATCAGCCGCGTCACCACCGCCAAGTACATGGCCACGCCTTACGGCACGTTTGAGCTGAAGTATTTCTTTGGTTCGGGGCTGAACACCGAGTCCGGCGGCAACGCGTCGAGCACCGCGGTACGCGCGCTGATCAAGCAGTTCATCGACGCCGAGAGCCCCAAAAAGCCGCTCAGCGACAACCAGTTGTCAGAAATGCTTAAAGAGCAAGGCATTGAATGCGCCCGCCGTACCGTCGCCAAATACCGCGAAGGTCTGCGCATTGCCACCGCGTCGTTAAGAAAGACACTGTGAACTTTGCGGGACAGACATGAACCAGCTCCAACTCTTCCTGCCCTGCGCCGCTGGCGTGGAGGACTATCTGGCCCCCGAGGTGCTGCGCATCACCGGCTTGCCGCCAGGCTGTATCACCAAACAGCGTGGTGGCGTGGCGGTGCGAACTGGCTTTGCGCACGCCATGCTGCTCAACCTGTACAGCCGTCTGGCCCAGCGCGTGTTGGTGCTGCTCTCCTACACACAGTACCGCAATGAGCAGGATTTGTATCGCGCCGCATCTGAGGTGCCGTGGGAGCGCTGGTTCACTCCGCGCGAGAGCATCAAGGTGGAGATCACCGCGCAGCACAGCCCGCTGACCAGCCTGAACTTTGCTGCGCTCAAGATCAAGGACGCGGTGTGCGACCGCTTTCGCACTGTGGCCAACGGTGTGCGCCCGGATGTCAACACCCAGTGGCCCGACGTGCGCATTTATGCCCACCTGACCACCGACAGTTGTTCGCTCTACATCGACACCTCGGGCGAGCCACTGTTCAAACGTGGTTGGCGTGAAGACAAGGGCGATGCGCCTTTGAAAGAAACCCTGGCCGCCGCGATGATTGCCGCCAGCGGCTGGCTCGACGGTGAGGGCGACTTGCAGCCCCTGTACGACCCGTGTTGTGGCAGCGGCACCATTCTGATCGAAGCCGCTCAAATGGCCTGCAACATGCCCGCTGGGGGCCAGCGCCACTTTGCTTTCGAGAAATACCTGCCCTTCAAAAAGCCAGCTTGGGATGCTATCAAACAAGAAGCTGCTGCCGAAGTAACGATGCCGGATGCAGGTCAAAAATCCATTATCTTTGGCAGTGACGTGGCGCACCGCATGGTCGACTTTGCCCAGCGCAACGCCGAGCGCGCCGGGGTCGCCCAAGTGATCGAATTCCGCGGTGGCGACGCGTTGCAGCGCATGCCGCCGATCGAGGTGGGTGCAGGCGGGGGTGTGCTGTTGCTCAACCCACCCTACGGCGAGCGTATCGAGGTGGCAGGCGTGGCTGGAACTGCGAAATTTGGCGCGCGTGAGCTGCCGCAGCAGGAAGGCGCTGGCGAATTCTTCAACCAATTGGCCAGCCACTGGAAGAAAAACTACCCCGGCTGGACCGCCTGGGTGCTCACGCCTGACCTGAAACTGCCCAGCAAAATGCGCCTGAAAGAGTCGCGCCGTGTGCCGATGTGGAACGGGCCGATCGAATGCCGCCTGTTCCGCTTTGACATGGTGGCGGGCAAGATGACACCCGAGCACCGAGAGTGAAATTGTGAAATTGGGGTCAGATCACCGGCCGCGCAGCGGATGTTTGCTCTGACCCCCAATTTCACTGACCCCCCTGACCCCAATTTCAGACCCCCAATTTCACGCTGCCAGCAAGCCCCGACCGCTGCTATGCCCACACGCTCCCGGTTCTCAAGCGCTGTCGTACTCGACACCAACATCGTTCTCGACGCCTTTGTTTTCAACGACCCGGCCGCGCGCCCCTTGCAGCAAGCTTTGGCTACACACCAACTGCACTGGATTGCCACCAAAGCCATGCGTGACGAGCTGGCGCGGGTGCTGACCTACCCCAAAGTCACGCCGCGCATGGCGTTTTACCAGGTGAGCGCTGCGCACGTGCTGGCACAGTTTGACGGCCAGGCGACGCTGGTAGACACCGCCCCCAAGGCCAGCGCCACCTGCAAAGACCCCGATGACCAGAAATTCATTGACCTGGCCGTGGCGCACCGGGCGCTGTTGTTGAGCAAAGACAAAGCGGTACTTTGCATGAAAAAAAGGCTTCTAGCCCTTTATGTTCAAGCGCAAGAAGCTCTGTAATAAATAGCAAGCGGTCTTCCTCAGCGCCATCCAAGTGGCACTGCCTGTGTGTGGCTACCACGCCTATCATGCGTCAACCCCACTACTGGCCAAAGCCATGAGCCCAGCCCCGACCGACACCATCACCGACTTTCTGACCACGCACCGCATCCACGAGGTGGAGTGCGTCATCCCCGACATGACCGGCATTGCGCGCGGCAAGATTCTGCCCAAAGACCTGTATTTAAGCGCGGGTGAAATGCGCCTGCCCAAGAGCGTGCTGCTCAACACCGTCAACGGCCAGCAGCCCGACAACGGCCCCTATGTGGGCGAGACCGACCCCGACATGGTCTGCCTGCCCGATGCCTCCACCGTGCGGCTGGTGCCGTGGGCCGCCGAGCCGGTAGCGGTGGTGATTCACGACTGTTATGAAGATGATGGCTCACTGGTGCAACTGGCCCCGCGCAGCGTGCTGCGCCATGTGATGTCGCTCTATGAAAAACAGGGCTGGCGGCCGGTGGTCGCGCCCGAGATGGAGTTCTACTTGGTGGCGCGGCAAAACAACCCCCACGAGCCGTTGCAGCCGCCGCTGGGGCGCACCGGCAAGTCTGAGGCCGGGCGGCAGTCGTACTCGATCGACGCGGTCAACGACTTCGACCCGTTCTTCATGGAGTTGTCAAACTTTTGCAGCGTGCACCGCCTGGGGGTCGAGACGCTGATCCATGAAGCCGGTGCCGGGCAGATGGAAATCAACTTCAGCCACGGCGACCCGCTGGACCTGGCCGACCGCGTCTTTTTGTTCAAACGCACGGTGCGCGAAACCGCGCTGCGCCACGGCATTTGTGCCACCTTCATGGCCAAGCCGATGGAGATGGAGCCCGGCAGCGCCATGCACATCCACCAAAGCATTCTGGACGCGGACACGGGGCGCAACATCTTTTCCAACGCCGACGGTTCGGCCAGCAGCCTGTTCAACCACTACATTGGCGGCCTGCAAAAGTACGTGCCGCAGGTGATGCCGATGTTCGCGCCTTACGTCAACTCTTACCGCCGCCTGTCGCGCTTCATGTCGGCGCCAATCAACGTGCAGTGGGGCATTGACAACCGCACCTGCGGCATTCGCGTGCCCAAATCCAACGCGCAAAACCGCCGGGTAGAAAACCGCGTGCCGGGGGTGGACGTGAACCCCTATCTGGCCACCGCCGCCACGCTGGCCTGCGGCTATCTGGGGATGATGGAACGTCTGCAACCCACCGACCCGATGAACAGCAGCGCCTGGGACCGCGACTACGAGCTACCGCGCCACCTGGAAGATGCCATTGCCCGGATGCGCGGCTGCAACGCGATGGCCGAGGTGCTGTGGCCGTCGTTTGTGAAAGCCTTTTGCGCCGTGAAAGAGCTGGAATACGCCACCTACAACCGGGTGATCAGCTCATGGGAGCGCGAACACTTGCTGTTGCTGGTATAAAAATGAGAGCTGCTTGCGCTTTATTTATAAGGGCTAGAGGCCAAAAATGCATATAAAAACTTCACGCACACAGCATGCCGCCCGTCAGGCCATGGCAGCGCAAGAACGCCAGCGCTTCATCACCCAGCACCCGCAGTCGCAAGCCCTGGCCGTGCAGGCTGCGCCGCACTGGCTGTTTGGCGTGCCGCTGCACTGGATGAGCGACTGGTCAACCCCGTTTGCATTGCAAGTCGCCAGCGCCCAAGGCGCGCACCTGCTTGATGCCGATGGCCTGGCTTACGTCGACTTTTGCCTGGGCGACACCGGCGCCATGTTTGGCCACGCGCCGCCCGCGCTGGTGGCTGCCGTGCAGCGCGAGGTGGCGCGCGGCTGCACCACCATGCTCAGCAGTGAAGACGTGGCCTGGGTGGGCGCGGAATTGGCGCGTCGCTTTGGCTTAGCCGTATGGCAAAGCGCTTTGTCCGCCAGCGATGCCAACCGCTTTTTGCTGCGCTGGGTGCGCGCGGCCACCGGGCGCAAAAAGTTGCTGGTGTTCAACGGCTGCTACCACGGCACGGTCGACGATGTGTTTGTCGATTTGATCGACGGCGTGCCCATGCAGCGTGACAGTTTGCTGGGCCAGGTGCATGACCTGACCGCCCACACGGTGGTGATCGAATTCAACGATCTGGCCGCGCTGGAAATGGCCTTGAAGCAAGGTGACATCGCCTGCGTGCTGGCCGAGCCGGTCATGACCAACATCGGCATGGTGTTGCCGCATCCGGGCTTTTGGGAAGCTGCGCAAGCGCTGATCCGGCAACACGGGGCCTTGCTGGTGCTCGACGAAACCCACACCTTCAGCAGCGGCCCCGGCGGCTACGCCCAAGCCCGCGGCCTGCAACCCGACGCGTTGGTGCTGGGCAAACCCATTGCCGGTGGCTTGCCGTGCGCGGTGTATGGCATGAGCGCGGAACTCGCTGCGCGCGCCGTGCAGGCCAAGCGCGACGCGCCGCCCGGCCATTCAGGCATTGGCACCACGCTCACCGCCAACCGGCTCACGCTGGCCGCCATGCGTGCCACGCTGGCCGAGGTGGCCACGCCCGCTGCCTTCGCCCACATGATTGCGCGCTGCACCGAGGTGGCAGACGGTTTGCGTGCCTGCATTGCCCGCCACCAGCTGCCCTGGTGCGTGACGCAGGTTGGGGCGCGATGTGAATTCCAGTTTGGCCCCACACCACCGCAGAACGGCACGCAAGCCGAGGCACTGTTTGATGCCGAGCTGGAGCATTTGATCCACCTGGCGCTGCTCAACCGCGGCGTGCTGATCACGCCGTTTCACAACATGCTGCTGTGCAGCCCGGCGACATCACCAGGCGATGTGCAGCGGCTGCTGGCGGCGTTTGACGAGGTGCTGGGTCAATTCAAGCTGTGACCTGCCGCAGCAGCGCTGGCCTTGAGCCTGTGTCAGGGCTCGGTGCGCAGGGTGAAGCTGCGGTTGAAAGCCCAGCCGTTCACCGTGCCCGCCAAGCTAACCTGGTAAACCGTATTGGGCGCAAGGGCCACTGTGGGCACCACAAACGCTTCATGGCGTCCAATGAACGGATTGCCACGGCTGTCACGCGCCGGGTCATTGGCTTGGGTTAGCACGGTGGTGGGCACGGCCACACCGGCGCTGCTGATGCTGCTCGATGTCAGCGTCAGCACCTGCCCGGCGTCGGCCTTGATGTAAATCGGCGGCCCCACGACTTGCAGGGTGCTGGTCATACTCGGGAACGGGTTGGGGGATTCATACGCCGGTGCAAATAACGTGGGCACGTTGGCGCTGCCTTGGCACGGATAAGTGGCGACCTGACCAGCACCGAAAATCTGGTACTGCGTCTGAAAGCCGTTGAGCGAGCCAAAGCGGTATTCCTCGCGCCGGGACGTGCCGTTGACCACTGTGCGCAAGTCTGCACCAAAGCCGACATCCAGGCCATCGAAGAGCGCGCCCTGCAGGTGGTAGACCGTGTTGAGCAGGTTGATCATGGAGGAGGTGCCGCGCTGCTCCAGGGTGGGAAAAACCGGTGGATTGGCAACGTCATAGTCCCAGGTGGTGGATTCCAGAATCTCGGCCACCTGGTCGCCGTAAAACTGGCTGGGGTGCCGCGTCCGGTCCCAGGGTGCGTAGCCCTTGTAGGAGCTGTTGGCACGGTTGGTTTCTAGGTGACTCAGCAGCGATGCGCCGGTGGCAATCGACTCGCTGGTGAGATAGCGCGCATGGTTCAGGGCCGCTGCATCCAGGTGGGTGTCCTGGCGCAGTGCGCCAAAGCCGCACAGCACCCGCGCAGTTTGCAGGGTCTTGTAGCCGCCCAGCTCGGCCGAGCTAGGTGCATAGCTGCTGGGGGGAATCGTCACCGCGACCGAGGCGATGCTGGCCGGCTCTGTGTTGGTGGGCGGTGAAGCGTCCCCGCCGCCGCCACAGGCCAGCAAGCCCAGCGTCAGCGACAAGGTGAGAAGGAATCTGGGCAAGAAGGCGGTGATGGCAGCAGCGGTCATGGTTGTCAAGCATAGCGCCATCCGTTGCCGTGCGTTTGCAACTGTCTGAGGTGTTACCGAGTTTTACACTTGCCGCACTTTGTTCCACTGGAAAAACCATGACCACCGAATCCGACACCGTGACCGCCAGCGCCCCATCTGCGCTGACCACAGACGACTTTGACACACTCGACACCATCCTGGACGACTTACGCACGCGCGACGATGAAACCCCGCAATGGGAGTTTTGCGAAGGCTTCATGGTCGCAGTGGCCTGTTGTCGCCGGCCGATTGCCGAGGCCGAGTACATGCCGGTCGTGCTCGGCATGGACCTGCCGCAGGGCGACGCGGTACCTGCCTTGTTTGCAGACGGCGACCAGTACCGGCAATTCATGGCCTTGTGGCAGCGGCGCCTGGGTGAAGTCTGCAGCGCGCTGGCGCAGCCTGTGGAATCGCTTGACGACGAACGCGGCTACCAGCCCGAGGTGATGGACCTGCGTGGCGCCATTGCCGCCTTGCCGAGCGAACAACGCGCCGAAATGGGTGACGCACCGGTGCCGTCGTTCGGCCAGATCTGGGCCATCGGTTTCATGTACGCGGTGGAGTCGTGGCCCGAGGAATGGGCTGCACCCCGCGACCGCGAGGCGGCCAAGGCCATCGATGCGGCGTTGCAATGCATCCTGACCTTGACCGAAGACGACACCGCACCGCCCACCCTCAGCGCCTTTGACGACAGCAGCCCTCCCGGCATGAGCCAGCAGCGTCTGGATGAGTTTGTCGACGCGCTCTGGGCCGTCTACGATTTGCACGAAATCTGGCACGCCATCGGACCGCGGGTTGAAGCCGTGCGCGTGGGCGACAAGACTGGCCGCAACGATCCGTGTCCGTGCGGCAGCGGCAAGAAATTCAAGAAGTGCTGCGGCGCCTGATCAGAGCGGCAAGTGTTGTCGCACCATCGCCGGTGTGATGTCGTTCAGGCAGCGGGTATGTCCTAGCGGGCAGACGCGCTCAAAGCACGGTGCGCAGTCCAGCGCAGGCTGGTAAGCGGGGTCGCTTTTTAGCCACAGCACCTGCGCGGCGGCGTTCAACGGCGGCGTGTGCAGCGGGCTGCTCGAGCCAAAAATGGCCACCTGCGGCACGCCAAAACCGGCGCCCACATGCATCAGACCCGAGTCGTTGCTCATCATGAATTTTGTAGCGCATATCACAGACAGCGCCTGGGCTAGAGTCGTTTTTCCTGCTAGATTAACGATGTTGGCCGTGGTGGCGGATCGCATGATTTCAGCGCACATTTCGGCCTCCTTGGCCGCGCCAAGCAACACCACGGGCAGCGCCAGCTGGTCGGCCAGGGCTGCAAAGTGGCGCGTTGGCCAGCGCTTGGCCGGGCCGTATTCAGCGCCAGGCGCCAGCACGCAGTAGCCACCGCGCTGCAACCCCAGGGCAGCCAGATTGGCGTCGACGTCTGCGCTGGCGAGCTGCAGGTGCGGGCGGTCGTGGGTTAAGTCGGCCTCGCCGCTGAGCGCTGAGTAAAACGCCACCATTGGCGGGCGCTGGCCCTTGGCTGGATTTCTCAGGCGATGCGTGAGCAGGCCGACACGGGCTTCGCCGAGGTAACCCACACGCTTGGGAATGCCCGCCAAAAACGGTAGCAGCGCGCTTTTCAGTGAATTGGGACAGATGTAGGCCACATCAAACCGGTCGTGGACTTGCCGTGCCAGTTGACGGCGTCCGCGCAGCTGCAGACCACCGTGGGCAAAGGGAAATTCAATGACTTCGCTAACTTGCGGCATGGCCCGGTACACCGGCGCAACCCAGGGCAAGGCGCCCACCGCGAGCCGCTCGCCACGTGCGTGCAGACGGGCAAGCAGCGGCTCGGTCATGACCGCGTCGCCAATCCACTGCGGGGCGATGACGAGCGCGCGCGTCATGAATTAATTGGAATCTGACCCCAATTAATGGCCCTGAAAATGTTCGCCAGCCTTGAGCTTGTAGACGGTTCCGCAGTAGGGGCATTTGGCCTGGCCGGTGTGCGCCACGTCCAGGTACACCTTGGGGTGATTGTTGGCCACGGCCATCTTGGCCAGTGGGCTGGGGCAATAGACGCCGCCGGCGTGGTTGAGGTCTTTGGCCAGCAGTTCAACAGTTGCATTTGTCATGATTTTTTCCTGTGTTTTGTAAGGTCTCAGACGCTGGCCAGCCAATGCGCGTATTTGGCGTTGCGGCCGCTGACGATGTCAAAGAACGCGCTCTGGATCTTTTCGGTGATCGGGCCGCGGCTGCCGACGTAGTCGTCCCGGCCGAGCTCGATGCGGTCGAGTTCGCGAATCGGCGTGATTTCGGCGGCGGTGCCGCTGAAGAACGCTTCGTCGGCGATGTACACCTCGTCCCGGGTGATGCGCTTTTGCACCACGTCAAGCCCCAGATCCTTGCAGATGTGCAGTACGGTGTTGCGGGTGATGCCGTTTAAGGCACCGGCGGACAAATCGGGCGTGTAAACGACGCCGTCTTTCACGATGAACAGGTTCTCACCCGAGCCCTCAGACACAAAGCCGTTGGCGTCGAGCAGCATCGCTTCGTCGTAGCCGTCATCGGTGGCTTCCATGTTGGCCAGGATCGAGTTGGTGTAATTGCTCACCGCCTTGGCCTGCGTCATGGTGATGTTGACGTGGTGGCGGGTGAAGCTGCTGATCTTGACGCGGATGCCGCGTTTCATGCCTTCTTCGCCCAGGTAGGCGCCCCACGGCCAGGCGGCGACCATCAGGTGGATGGTGTTGCCTTTGGGGCTGACGCCGAGTTTGCGGCTGCCGATCCAGCTTAAAGGGCGCAGGTAGCAGCTCTCCAACTGGTTGGCACGCACCACATCGCACTGTGCCTGCATGATCTGCTCGGCCGTGAACGGAATTTTCATGCGCAAAATCTTGGCGCTGTTGAGCAGGCGCTGGGTGTGTTCCTCCAGGCGGAAGATGGCCGTGCCCTTGTCGGTCTTGTAGGCACGAACACCTTCAAAGACGCCGCAGCCGTAGTGCAGCGTGTGCGTCAGCACATGGATTTTGGCATCACGCCATTCGACCATCTGGCCATCCATCCATATTTTTCCATCACGATCCGACAGGGCGGGAGGCAGGGCAGTCATGGGTTCATCCTTTAGTGTGGGTAGGTGCATTGACGCGAAAGCATGATTCTAAGGTTGCCGGCGCGCTGTGCGCCAGTAGGTGCGGTTCAGCTTGGGGTGGCTTTTGACGGCCGTTGTTGTGACCAGCAGACCGTAACGCACAGACCACCCAGGCGCTGCGAGCGCTGCACCGCCACCTGGGCTTGGTACGCCGCAGCAATGCGCCGTACGATCGACCAGCCTAGTCCGCTGCCGGTTTGCTCGCTGCCCAGCACCCGAAAAAATCGCTCTCCCAACTTGGCCATGTCGGCCGCGCTCAAGCCGGGGCCGCTGTCGTCGACTTGCAGTTGTACCTGCGCTTCGGTACAGGTCACGGCCACCCGCACCTGCGCACCTGGGGGGCTGTAGCGCATGGCGTTGTCCAGCAGGTTGCGCACCAGTACGCTGGTGAGGGAGTCGTCGGCGGTGATCCAGCAGGGCTGCGGCGCCTCCAGCACCATTTCCTGGCCACGCCCAAGGGCTGTCATGGCCAGGTCGGCGGCCACGCGTTGGGCGACAGCGCCAACATCAACCCTGCCGGTTGGTGCACCCGCGGCGGACGATTCAAGCCGTGACAGCGTCAGCAACTGTTCAACCAAATGGGTGGCGCGGTCGCAACCGGCCAGCGTGTACTGCAATGCGTGCTCGCGGCTGGCGGTGTCGCCACCGGCGGCCAATGCCACCTGCGCTTGCATACGGATCGCCGCAATAGGCGTGCGCAGTTCGTGCGCCGCGTCGGCGGTAAAGCGGCGCTCCGATGCCATCATGCGCTGGATGCGCTCAAACAGGCTGTTGAGCGAATGCACCACCGGTGCGATTTCGCTGGGTACATCGGTGAGCACCACCGGTTCGAGCGCATGCGCTTGGCGTTGTGCCAGCGCGCGGCTGAGCAGGTGCAGCGGTGCCAGGCCCTGGCGCACAGCCAGCCAGCCGACCACCGCCAGCAGCGGCAGCGCGTATATCAGCGGCATCAGCACGCCTTTGAGCACGACCCACAAAATTGACTGACGCGACTTGACCTGCTCGCCCACAAAGACCTGCACATCGCCCTCGTTGCCTTGCGCGCCAAACACCCGCCAGGCTTTCGCGTCGCCGAGCGTCACGGTGGAAAAGCCGCGGGTCTTGTGCGACATTGGCCGGTCACCCGCATTGGCCGAGCGCAGCGTCAGGATACCTTCGTGAAACACCTGAAAAGCCACCCGGGGCGCGTATTTGTGCAGCGACGGCGCGTCCTCCACCGGCTTGTCGCCGTCATCGCGGACGTCAGGCAGGACGGTGCCGTGGCCGGTCTGCTGCACCACCAACAAGGCGGCCGACTGGGCCAGGTGACCGTCGAGCAGCTCGTCGAGTTCGTCGCTCGTATCCTGCCAGGTCAGTACCGCCGCGCCGAGCCACACCAGCGTCACCAGCAGCAACAGCAGGCTGAGCAGGCGCGCCTGCAAGGATGAGAGTCGAAGTAGCCAGCGCATCGGCTCAGGCGCTGGGTGCCATCAAGGTGTAGCCGACGCCGCGGATGGTCTGGATCAGGTCAGCGCGCAGCTTCTTGCGCAGGTGGTGGATGTGCACCTCCACCGCGTTGCTTTCCACCTCCTGGCCCCAGCTGTAGAGCTGCTGTTCCATCTGTTCGCGCGACAGCACGCGCCCAATGTTGAGCAGCAGCACGTGCAGCAGGTCAAATTCCCGAGTGGACAAGGTTACCGCCTGGCCAGCCAATGTGACCTGGCGCGCCGACAGGTTGACCGCCAAGTCGCCGCAGGTCAGGATGTCTTGGGTCTGCCCGTGGGCGCGGCGCACCAGCGAGCGCAAGCGCGCGCCCAGCTCAAACAGGTCGACCGGTTTGAGCACGTAATCGTCAGCGCCCAGGTCAAGCCCCTTGATGCGCTCGGGAACGGCGTCGCGTGCGGTGAGCACCAGAACCGGTGTCGTGTTTTTCTTGCCACGCAAGGTTTGCAACACGTCCAGCCCGTCTTTCAGCGGCAACCCCAGGTCGAGCACCGCGGCCTGGTAGTCGCCACCCATGAGCTCGCGTTCGGCCGCCTGACCGTCACGCACCCAGTCCACTTGAAAGCCTTGCTGGCGCAGTCCTGCGCGCAGCCCGTCGCCCAGCATCGGGTCGTCTTCAGCCAATAAAATCCGCATCGTGTGTTCCTTGCTCGTCTGCGCCGGGCAGCTTAATCGTCGTCGCCGTGTCTGGCTGAGAGCGCCGCCGCGCCGGTGGTATCCAAAAGCGGGCTTTGCCATTGCAGCCACCAAAAGCCCAGTACCGCCGCCAACAGCAGGGCTCCGATGGGCCACCAGCTCCAGCGGATGGCATCAGCCGCCTTGGCCTTTTTGTAGCCGTTGATCATGGACCGCGCCAGGTTTTCGCGCTGCATCAGGCTGGCAAACAACACGCCAACCACGTGTACACCCACCACCAGCAGCATGGCTGAGGCCGCACCCTCATGCATCTCTTTCAGCGCGTGCACGCCGCTGTTGAAGTACAGCCAGCCGGCGCCGTTGACCAGCAGCGTTAGCGTCAGCATAAGCACAATCGATACTGCGCCCAGCGGGTTGTGCCCGACCGGATGCGCCACTTTGTACCCAAGCATGCCGCTGGCGTAGCGACCAATGGCATGCGGACCGCGGATGAAATTGCTAAAGCGTGCGTAGCGTGTGCCCACCAGGCCCCAAAGGACGCGCCACAGCACCAGGCCAACCAGGGTGTAGCCCAGCGTCAGGTGCACACCCAGCCACCGGTCACCATCGGAGGTGATCCAGGCACCAGCAAAGCACAACACCATCAGCCAATGAAAGACACGTGTCGGTGCGTCCCACACCAGAACCTTGTCGTTTGCTTGCATTGATCAGCCCGGTATGCGCACGCTGTGCTCGTTGAAATTACCCTGCTCCGCACCCGCGTGGCAAGCTGCACAGTTGCTGCGGCTGCCGATGCTTGGGCGCGTCCAGATCTCCGCACTGACGTGCTTGTTGTGCTTGCGGCTGAACCAATACGACTCGGTGATGCGGTCTTGCGGTGGCATCTCGCTGACGCGCTTGTAGGTACCGGCGTTGCTGGTCAGGTATTGGGTGATGGCCGCGGTGGTGCTGGCATCGAGTGACGCGTCGCTGCCGAAATGCTGCCCCAGGTTGGCCATCAGGTGTTGCCAGGAACCCGCGGGCAGCAGCCCCGCCGGGTATGAGGTGTGGCACGAGCCACATTCCTGTTTGACCTGCGCCGGCGCTGTGCCGGCAGTGCTGTAGCGACCTTCGCTACCGTTCTCGCGTTCACCGTGCTTTTCAGTTTTGCCCCACGGCCACCAGGCGCGGCCCTCGTCGTCGTCCGCGTGGACAGTTGTTGCACCGCTCAGGGTGAGCAGCAGGCAAAAAAACAGGGAAACAGATTTGGCGCGTGTCTTCATGGCTTATTTCATCACAATGTGGATTGTTGCAATGCAACTTTAGCTTGGGCAAATTAAGTCATTCTTAAAGCGCGGGATATCGACGCAGGCCTTTTGCCGCTGACCCGTGCTTGGCGGTATCCTTGACGTACCGCTTTGTTTGGCGGTCTCGTTTGATTGGAGTTCAAGATGTCAAAGCAGCATTTTTTTCATGCCTGGGTGCAGTCAGTGTGTTTCGGTGCGCTGGCCCTTGTGGCCGGCCAGAGTATTGCGCAGGCCAGCTGGTCAACTGACCCCAAGGCGGTGCAATCGCAAGAGGCGGCCAAAGCCCGCTATGAAGCCGACAAGCGTCTGTGCGCTGATGAGGCATCGTCCGAGGCGCGCATCCAGTGTCGCCGTGATGCGCTGGCGGTGTACGACAAGGCGCTGGCAGGGCTGCGTACCAAAGGCGCCTACGCTACCCAGGCGGCGGCGACTGATTGCGCTACCTGTGGCCGCGTCAGTGCAGTGTCGGTCGCAGAAAAAGCCGGTGAGAGCAACGCCGTGGGCATGATCGCCGGTGGCGTCGCTGGCGCTGTTCTGGGGCACCAGGTGGGCGGCGGTTTTGGCAAAGACCTGGCCACCATCGCTGGTGCGGCGGGTGGCGCGTACGCCGGGAAAAAAGTTCAGGAAAACATGAATGCCAAGAAGGTTTGGACCGTGCGTGTGACCTACCCCGGCGGGCACAGTGCCAAGTTTGACTTTGCCAGCGATCCTGGCTTCAAGGCGGGCGACGCCGTGAAGAACTCGGGCAACACCATTGTGCGCAACTGATTTTATGAAAAATTGGCTTCTAGCCCTTTTACAATAAGCGCATGTAGCTCTTTAAATAAGAGCAAATTTACGACAGGCTGCGAACCACTTCCAGCGCCTGCTCAACGCGTTCGACCGCGTGGATCGTCAGACCTTCGAAGTCTTTGGACTTGAGGTTTTTGGGCAAATTCGCTTTGGGTACCACCGCCACGCTGAAACCCAGTTTGGCGGCTTCTTTGAGGCGCTCCTGGCCGCGCGGCGCCGGACGCACCTCGCCGGCCAGGCCAATTTCACCAAAGGCAAAAAAGCCTTTGGGCAGCGGTTTGCCGCGCAGACTGGAGGTGATGGCCAGCAGCACCGCCAAGTCAGCCGCCGGCTCGCTGATGCGCACGCCACCGACGGCATTGACAAACACGTCCTGGTCCATGCACGCCACACCGGCGTGGCGGTGCAGTACCGCCAGCAGCATGGCCAGGCGGTCTTTGTCCAGCCCGACGCTCAAACGCCGTGGGGACGCGCCGCCACTGTCGACCAGCGCCTGAATCTCGACCAACATCGGCCGCGTGCCCTCCAGCGTGACCATGACGCAGCTGCCCGGCACGGGTTCGGTATGCTGGCTTAGAAAGATGGCGCTGGGATTGCTGACACCTTTGAGGCCTTTTTCGGTCATGGCAAAGACGCCGATTTCGTTGACCGCACCAAAGCGGTTTTTGATGGCGCGTACCAGCCGGAAGCTGCTGTGTGTGTCACCCTCAAAGTACAGCACGGTGTCGACCATGTGCTCCAGTACGCGCGGGCCAGCAAGAGCGCCCTCTTTGGTGACGTGACCCACGAGCACGATGCACACGCCGGTGGCTTTGGCCGCGCGCGTCAGGTGCGCGGCGCATTCGCGCACCTGCGCGACCGAACCTGGCGCCGAGGTGAGTTGATCGGAATACACCGTCTGAATTGAGTCGATGACGGCAATATCAGGCTGCAGGGTGTCAAGCGTGGCCAAAATCTTGTCCAGGCCGATTTCGGCCAGCACCTTGACCTGTGAGCCGTTGAGCCCGAGGCGGCGTGCGCGCAGAGCCACTTGCGCGCCGCTTTCTTCGCCCGTTACATACAAGGTGTTCTGGCCGCTGCGCTGCAGTGAATCCAGCGCTTGCAGCAGCAGCGTGGATTTGCCAATGCCGGGGTCGCCGCCAATCAGCACCACGCCGCCTTCGACCATGCCGCCGCCGAGCACGCGGTCAAGCTCGTCGTGGCCGGTGGGGGTGCGCTCAAAGTCCACCGCGTCAATGTTGCCCAGCACCGCCACGTCAGCGGTCTTTGCCAGTGAAGAAAAACGGTTTTTTGTCAGTGCGGCAACACTTTCAGCGACCGACTCGACCAGTGTGTTCCAGGCGTTGCAATGCGGGCATTTACCCAGCCACTTGGGGCTGACACCACCACAGTTAGAACAGACGTATTGGGATTTTTCCTTGGCCATGGCGGCAATGATACTGTATGAAACTACAGATCATTGCCGCCTGACTCAAACGGGTGTGATACAAAGTGCCGTAGCGCAAACGCATCGCCCGACTGATTGGGCAAGCAACGTTGCGGCAGTTGCACTCTACTCCCCCACTGTCTTTGCATCGCACCCGCTCCAGTCGGGCGTGCTACCACTGCACCAACTGGATCTCGCCGCTGTCGCTGGCCATGACCGCGCGACCGTCTGGCAGAGGCGAGACGGTGGGTCGCAAGTCGTGGGCAAACGGGATACGCAGGCTCTCGCGGCCGGTGTCGGCGTCCAGCACATGCAGCATCTGCTTCATGTCCAGACAGTACACCTGGTTCTCAAAGGTGACGATCTCAGCCATCATGTGGCCCCAGTTGGCTGCGGCGTTGCCATAGACCGTTGTCTGGTGCTTCCAGCGCACGGCACCACTGTTCACGTCAATGGCAAAGATGTAGCCTGTGGGTGACCACAGGTACGCGGTGTCGCCCGAGACGTGGTGCGAGTTGATGAAGTTGCCCGCCTTGAACTTCCACTTCACTTTGCCGGTGGTGATGTTGATGCCGTAGAGCAACTCGGTATAGGTGCCCGCCACCAGCATATCGCCGGTGATGTACATCTGGCGCACGTATTGCCAGTTGGCCTTTTCGTCGAGCTTCCACTTGAGCTTGCCGTCGGCGCGATTGATGGCATACAGCATGCCATCACCCGGACCGAAGAAAACCGTGTCACCCGCCACCGTGGGTGCGTAGGCCGCAGTGCAGTCGTCGGTATCGGGGGCAAAGCGCCAGTCCTCTACGCCGCTCTGGTTGCCCAGCGCCAGCAGCCAATGACCGTCGCCAACGTAGGTGCGCTCAGGCGTGACAAATGGCGTACCCACTTGCAGGATTTTTTTGTGAACCCAGAGCGGCTCGCCGTTGGTGGCATGCCAGGCGCCCAGTTCGTCCTGCCCGCCGGAAATCACCAGGTCACCCGCGGCGCGCGGGCGGTAAACCGCGCTGCTGCTGAGGTGGTGTGACACGTTCCAGGTGACTTGCGCGTTGTCGGGGTCAATGCGGCCGAGCGTTTTGTTGCCATTGAAGAAAACGTGGCCATCAAGCAAGGCCAACGGTGCCAGGGTGGCGTTGCCACTGGCCCAGCGACGCAACACCTGCGGTGTTTTGGTCGCTGCAGAAACAGAAAAGGTGGGCCAAAGCCCACCTGCTGCGAGTGCCGCCACAAAGTGGCGGCGGTTCACTTTGGCTGAAGCCATCAATCGCACTTGGCCCCTTGCTTGATCCAGGTAGCAAGGATAGTGGTGTTCGGATGGTCACGCGGCTCAGAAGGGCTGATGCCGGGAGGCATACGGTCTTCGCTCAAGTGTTGCCAGACGAAGCTCAGTGACGAATTGCCGGGGATGATCACCTTGGTGGCCTTGTCGACGCCCTTGGCGATGGAGTCAGCACCGAGCAAAATGCCGGCGTGGGTGGTCAGGTTCAACTCGTGGAAGCTGGGTGGTTCCTGATTGGACATGTGGCAAGCGGTACATGCCGGCGTTTCAGGACCAAAAGCGTTGGCTGTGCTGAACAGCGGCAACACGTTCTTGGTGAAATGCTCGTCATTCTTGGCACCGTCGTCAATCCACTGCTTCACCAGCATGTGGTTGGGCGTGTAGGTTGAGTTTTCAAAGCCCTGGCCCAATGGCATCCGGTTGTTGCGCAGGCGCCGAACCAGAATGTCACGCTTGGGGTCTTTGCCAGGGACAAACAAGGCACGTTTCGGCTTTTCCGTGGAGCCTTCAATGATGCCCTTGCAGGTGGACAAGTCCAGACCGCGGTAGCTCTTGCTTGCATCCTGCGAGTTGTGGCAGGTGGTGCATGCCACGCCCGGGCCGAAGGCATTAGGTGTGCTCATCAAGGTGCTGATGTACTTGTAGGTGATCGGAATTCTGCGCTTGATGATCAGTTCTTTGACCACATGATCGTCGTCGCCGGCTGCAGCGATCTTGCCATCTTTCAGATCTTGAATGTACTGCTCGCCGAGCGTGAGCGAGGGTTTGTCGTCTGCGAAGGCGTTGCCAGCGAAGGTAAATCCCAAGACGGCAACGACGCAACCTGCCTTGACGATCTGGGTAAGCCGGAGCTTGGTGGAATGTGAAAGTTGCATCAAGAATCTCCTTATAAATTGAATGCAGGCGAATCTTAAGCAGCTTAAGCCTGTATGTGAGTAGGGGTTTTCTCTGACAAATGTTACTTTTCTTCACATATTTCAGGCCGAAGCGAGGCTGACTGACGCTTTGCTGACATATTTGTCAATTGTGCGTTGCCTTGTTGCCTTGGCACAAGAACTGCCCGTTGAAAGTTGACGGTCCGCGGTCGCACGCGCCCTAATCAAGTTCTAATCCGGCTTCAGAAGCAATGAACGGGGGCGAGATGGTTCAAGAATCTGAACTTTTGAAGGCGCCGGGGTTGACGGCGACGCAGGCTGCTGCGCAATTGGCGCAGGACGGTCCGAATGCGCTGCCTGGCGACGCGCGCCGCGGCGGGTGGCACAGCGTGCGCGAAATGCTGAGTGACCCGATGTTTGCCCTGCTGCTGGGCGCTGGCGTGCTGTATCTGCTGCTCGGCGACATGCAAGAAGGCCTGGTGCTGTTTGGCTTGGTGCTGGTGGTGCTGGCGCTGACCTTGTATCAGGAGGGCAAGACCGAACGCGCGCTGGGTGCGTTGCGCGACCTGACCAGCCCGCGCGCGCTGGTGCTGCGCGACGGCCAGGCGCAGCGTATTGCCGGCAGCGATGTCGTGCGTGGCGATGTGCTGGTGCTCGCGGAAGGCGACCGCATCGCCGCCGACGCGCAACTGCTTGAGGGGACCGACGTGCAGGTCGACGAGTCATTGTTGACCGGCGAGCCGCTGCCAGTCGACAAAACTGTGGGTGCTGCTGGCGCTGACACGCTGTATTCAGGCACACTGCTCGTGCGTGGGCAAGCCCTGGCGCGGGTAACAGCCACCGGGCAGCGTAGCGAAATTGGCCGTATTGGTGTGGCGCTGCAAACACTCACCAGCGAGCCTTCGCCGCTGAAGCGCCAGACCGCCGGTCTGGTCAAGGTGCTGGCGCTGCTTGCCTTTGGCGCCAGCGTGGCGCTGATGCTGGCTTACGGGCTGCTGCGTGGCGATTGGCTGGCGGCCTTGCTGGCGGGCATTGCGCTGGCGATGGCGCTGCTGCCGCAGGAGTTCAGCGTGGTGCTGACGGTGATCCCGGCGCTGGGCGCCTGGCGCTTGTCCAAGCAGGCGGTGCTGACGCGGCGCATCGCGGCGATAGAAACATTGGGTGCCACTTCGGTCTTGTGCGTTGACAAAACCGGCACCCTGACCGAAAACCGCATGACCGTGGCGGAGCTGGTGGTGCAAGGCCAGGTGACTGCGCGCCTGCGCGTTGACTACGCCCACGCGACCGAGCTGCCCGAGGTGTTCCATGCGTTGGTGGAGTTCTCCATTCTGGCCAGCGTCAGTGACCCGTTTGATCCCATGGAAAAAGCGTTTCACCGGCTGGGCCAGCATTTTCTGGTCAATACCGAACACATGCACCAGGATTGGACTCTGGTGCAGGCCTATGGGCTGACGCCCGAGTTGCGTGCCATGGCGCACGTCTGGCGCGCGGTGGCAGGCGGTGACCATGTGGTGGCGGCCAAAGGCGCGCCCGAAGCGATTGTTGATCTGTGCCACATGAACGAAGCCGACCAGCAGCGCGTGGCCGCTGCGGTTGATGCCATGGCCGGCCAGGGGCTGCGTGTGCTGGGTGTGGCGCGTGCGCTGTTTCATGGCGAACAGTGGCCCGCGATCGAGCACGACTTTGACTTTGAGTTTGTTGGTTTGCTGGGCCTGGCTGATCCGCTGCGCGCAGAGATACCCCAGGCTGTGGCCGAAGCGCGCGGTGCCGGCCTGCGGGTGGTGATGATCACCGGCGATTACCCCGCTACCGCGCTGGCCATCGCGACCCAGGCCGGGATTTGTAGCGACGCAGCACAGCCGGTACTCAGCGGTGATGAACTGGTGCGCCTGAGTGACGAGCAGCTGCGCCTGCGCCTGCGCGATGTCAGCATTTGCGCCCGTATTGCGCCAGCGCAGAAGCTGCGCATCGTGCAGGCGCTCAAGGCTGACGGCGCCGTGGTGGCAATGACCGGCGATGGCGTCAACGACGCGCCCGCACTTAAAGCCGCTCACGTGGGAGTGGCGATGGGCGAGCGCGGCACCGACGTCGCCCGCGAAGCCGCGTCGCTGGTGCTGCTGGATGACAACTTTGCCAGCATCGTTGGTGCTGTGCGGCTGGGGCGACGCATCTTTGACAACCTGCGCAAGTCGATGAGCTACATCCTGGCAGTGCACGTGCCGATTGCCGGCATGGCGCTGCTGCCGGTGCTGCTGGGTTGGCCCACGGTGCTGTTTCCGCTGCATATTGCCTTTCTGGAGCTGGTGATTGACCCCGCGTGTTCGATGGTGTTTGAGAACGAACCGCCCGAGCCCGGCGTGATGCAGCGTCCGCCACGCGATGTGGCGCAGCCGCTGTTTGGCGGCCTGACGCTGCTGCTGTCACTGGCGCAGGGACTGGGCGCACTGGCTGTGGTGCTGGGTGCGTTTTGGTGGTCGTCGACAGCGTTGAGCGAGGGCGCGGCCCGGGCGTTTGCTTTTGCCACGTTGGTCGCTACCAATGTTGCGCTGATTTTTTCCAGCCGCAGCCGCAAGGGTGCGCTGCTGGCGAGCTTGCGGGTGCCCAATCGCACCTTGTGGTGGGTGGTGGCCGCCGCGCTGGGCTTGTTGGCGTTGGCGCTGTACCTGCCCTGGCTGGCGCGGCTGTTTGCTTTCGCGCCACTGCCACCGGCCTGGGCCGTGACGGCGTTGGGCCTGGGCCTGTTGAGCGTGCTGTGGTTTGAGTTGTTCAAACCCCGTAATGCTGGCGCAGCTGGCGCACCTTTTGCGGGTTCACGGTGACGTGCACAGTATGCGGCTCCAGCGGCGACTTGACTGCCTGCTCGGTATGGCTGGTGTCTCGGTAAAGGTATTTGCCCAGCGCCAGGCCACTGGCGTTGGTGATCGCCGCCACGTGCGGCGTATTGGCGCGCGCGCCGCGGGAGATCACCACAGCGGTCTCGCCGCTGGCCAGTGCAACATAGCTGCCCGGTGGGTAAAAACCCAACGCCGACGCGATGGCGCGGCGCAGGCCGGCGGTGGTCTCGGTGCTTTGCATCACCATGGATTTGGTCGCTGTCAGGGGCAACAGCGCCGCGCGTACCTTGCGCGGTGCCATTTTGGCCATCAGCACATCCGACAGGTGCAGCAATTGCAGCATCGTCAAGCTGTGGCCCTGCAGGTCTGACGTGTCGGGCAGGTGGTGCCCGCGCACCAGGTCAAGCACGGACTGACGCTGCTCGCCCACGGTTTGCAAAATGTGCACGCCCAGCTCGGCGTGCTCGTCGATAGCGTGGCGCTGCGCCTCGTTGGGTTGGGCGTGCTGTTGCGCCAGACTGTCTTGCAGCCGCGCCATGCCAATGTTCATCACCATGGCGGCCCGCATCAATGTCGGGTGCGTATGTGGCGGCAGTCCAAGCTTGTCGGCGCTGAGCACGCACACCAGGCCACACAGAAGCGCGTGGGTGGCGCAATAGCCCAGGTGCAGGTCGGGCAAGGTTTGCATCAGGATGAACAGACCCTCGTCGGCGTCTTCCTGCGCCAGTTTCAGCGCCTTGTCTTCGAGTGCCTGCAGTCGCGGCATCGGGCTGACGGCGGCTTCGCCCTGGTACAGCACACCGCGCAAGATGTCTTGCAGGTCGAGCCAGCCGCCGTGCACCTCGTGGCCGGGCAGGTAGTCCTGTTCGACAATCTCGGTGGGCAGCGGCATCTGGTCGAGCAGCGACATGTCGCCGCCGTCGAGGTAGACCGCGCGCATGATGCGCTCCAGGCTGCGCTGCCAGGCCATGGCGTCGCTTTCGGTCATGCACGCGTGGTGGTTGCTGAGTTTGTCGCGGTGTGCGGCCGACTGCAATTGCTGGCCGCGACGCAGCAACAAGATGCCACTGGGGCTCCAGACGTCGACCGGCACCGGCTTGCCAAACTGCACGCGATCTAGGGGTACCGGAACGTAGCTTGGCATCAGCCGCCCACCTGTACCGGCACGCGCAGCGCCAGTGCACACATCAGCTCGTAGCCAAGCGTACCGGCGGCGTGGGCCACCTCATCGATGCCGAGCACCGCGCCATTGCTGGCTTGGCCCCATAGCGTGACCTCGCTGCCGATACCGGCGGCGACGCCTGCACGCGCCAGTGGCGTCAGGTCGACGGTGATCATGTCCATGCTGACGCGCCCGACGACACGGCTGCGCACACCGCCCACCAGCACCGGCGTGCCGGTGGGCGCCACGCGCGGATAGCCGTCGGCGTAGCCGCATGCCACCACGCCAATGTGCATCGGCCGATCGGCCACAAATGTAGAGCCATATCCAACGCTAGCACCCGTATCAATTGCCTGGGTAGCTATTAATTTAGATGCAAGTGTCATGCCCGGGCGCAGTTCCCAGTCGGCGCTGGTGTGTAGCGGATGGTCGGGCGCGCTGCCATACAGCACGATGCCCGGGCGGATCCAGTCGCAGGCTACAGCCTGTTCGTCAGGCGCTGCGTTGGCCGCGCGCGTGTGGCGCAAGGTGGCGGCGCTGTTGCTCAGGCTGCGCTCGCCCGGCAGGTCGCCCGTGACGCTGGCAAACAGCTGCATCTGGTGGGCAATGCCGCGCTCGCCGTCGGCGTCGCTGAAGTGCGTCATGAGCGAAATTTCGTCGACCTGTGCCAGCGCGTTGAGCCGGCTCCAGGCGCTGCGGTACTGCTGTGGCGTAAAACCGAGCCGGTTCATGCCGGAGTTCATCTTCAGAAAAACGCGGTGGGGCACGGTGGTCTTGTGGGCAGCAAGCATGTCGATCTGCGCGTCGCAATGCACCGTGTGCCACAGCCCCAGGCGTGAACACAGTTCCAGGTCGCGCGGCTCGAAGACGCCTTCGAGCAGCAGGATCGGCCCGCGCCAGCCCAGGTCGCGCACGCGCTGCGCTTCATCCAGGTCCAGCAGGGCAAAACCGTCGGCGCTGCGCAGGCTCTCATAAACGCGCTCAATGCCGTGACCGTAAGCGTTGGCCTTGACCACGGCCCACACTTTGGCATCGGGCGCAGCGGAGCGGCAGCGTTGCAAATTGTGCTGCAGTGCAGCAGGGTGGATGGTGGCAAGAATCGGACGAGGCATGGGGCGTGAGGACAATGCAATGGGGCGATTTTGACATTGCTGCGACGTGCTATAACCCCGCACAGTTTGGAGACACAACACCTCAACCAGCGCCTGCCAAGAAAGGCGTGTCTGTTTTAAATGAAACGCGGCTTTTACACCATCATGGCGGCGCAGTTTTTCAGCTCGCTTGCTGACAATGCCCTGTTTGTCGCCGCCGTGCAATTGCTGCGCAGCAGCCACGCGCCGCAGTGGCAACAGGCCGCTTTGGTGCCGATGTTTGCCTTGTTTTATGTGGTGTTGGCGCCGTTTGTGGGTGCGCTGGCCGATTCGATGCCCAAGGGCCGGGTCATGTTGCTGAGCAATTTCATCAAGGTGGCGGGCTGCCTGTTTATGCTGTTTGGCACCCATCCTCTGATGGCTTACGCCGTGGTCGGGCTGGGCGCGGCGGCGTATTCACCGGCCAAGTACGGCATCCTGACCGAATTGCTGCCGGCCTCGCAACTCGTCAAGGCCAACGGCTGGATTGAGGGCTTGACGATCGGCTCGATCATTCTGGGGGTGCTGTTGGGCGGGCAGTTGGTCAGCCACCATGTCGCCAACCGGTTATTGGCGATCGACATCCCGTGGATCAACACAGGCATTAACAACGCGCCCGAGGCGGCCATTGCGGTGCTGATCTTTGTTTACCTGCTGGCGGCCTGGTTCAACACCCACATTCCGCTTACCAGCGTACTGATGCGGCCCTTGCCCGGCAAGATGCTGTCGCTGCTGCCAGACTTTTGGTCGTGCAACGCACGTCTGTGGCGCGACAAGCTGGGGCAGATTTCGCTGGCCGCGACGACGCTGATCTGGGGTGTGGCGGGCAACCTTCGCTTCATTGTGCTGGCGTGGGCTGCCGCAGCGCTGGGTTATTCGGTCACGCAGGCGTCGGCGCTGCAAGGTGTGGTGGCTATCGGCATGGCCGTCGGTGCAGTGGTGGCGTCGCTGCGCATGCGGCTGGAAGACGGCCCGCGTGTGATCACGCTGGGCATTGGCATGGGCTTGCTGATCATCATGCTGATCTTTATCACCAACGTCTGGGTGGCGGCACCGTTCCTGATCTTGCTGGGCGCCCTCGGCGGCTTTCTGGTGGTGCCGATGAACGCACTGCTGCAGCACCGGGGCCACAACCTAATGGGCGCAGGCCGGTCGATTGCGGTGCAAAACTTCAACGAGCAGGCGTGCATTCTGGTGTTGGGCGCGCTGTACAGCCTGGCCACCGGGCTGGGGCTGCCCACGTTTGGCGCAATCACGCTGTTTGGTCTGGTGATTGCTGGCTTCATGCTGCTCATTCAGCGCTGGCACGCCCGCAACCGGCGCGAGCACGGCCCCGAGGTCGATCGTCTGCTGGCCATTGCCCGCAACGACAAGGCGCATGGCTGACGGGTTGATTGCCCTGTTGCCACCGGGTGCAAGGTGTCTGCCGTAAAGTGCTTGCTCACCCCGTTCAACGACCGATTCCAAAGAGGCTTTGCATGACCACCATCTATGATTTTGAAGTGCTATCCATCGACGGCAAGAAAGTAGCGTTGCGCAAATTCAAGGGCAAGGCGATGCTGATCGTCAATACCGCCAGCGCCTGCGGCTTCACGCCGCAGTTCAGTGGCCTGGAAAAACTGCACGAAAGCTATGGCAAGCAGGGCCTGGTGGTGCTGGGTTTTCCGTGCAATCAGTTTGGCGCGCAGGATGCGGGCAGCAACGGCGAAATTGCCGAGTTCTGCCAGCTCAACTACGGTGTAACGTTTTCAATGATGGCCAAGATCGACGTCAATGGCGACACGGCGCACCCGCTGTACCAGTGGCTGTGCGCGCGAGCGCCCGGACTGCTTGGCAGCAAGTCGATCAAATGGAACTTCACCAAGTTTCTGGCCGGCAAAGACGGCGCTGTGCTCAAGCGCTACGCCCCCACCGACACGCCCGAGAGTCTGGCAAAAGACATCGAGGCCGCGCTGGCGGTCTGACCGCCTGGGGCCTGGCGTTTCAGGCTCTTCAAGCGTTGTGCGGCTTCGCGCAAGCCGTTGGCAGTGGCATCCCAGCCCAGACAAGCGTCGGTGATCGAGATGCCGTATTCCAGGTCTTTCGGGTCACCCAGTTTCTGGTTGCCCTCGAACAGGTTTGATTCGAGCATGACGCCTTTGATTGACGTGTTGCCGTCAACGATTTGCCCCACTACATCCTTGAGCACCAGGCTTTGCAGCGCGTGGTTCTTGCGTGAGTTGGCGTGGCTGCAGTCAACCACGATGTTCACTGGCAGTTTTGCCGCACGCAGCGCAGCTTCGGCCTCGGACACCGCCACTGAGTCGTAATTGGGCACCGCGCCGCCGCGCAGGATCAGGTGCCCAAACGTATTGCCGCGGGTGTGGGTGAGCGCGACCTGGCCGTCGCCGTTGACGCCCAGAAAGGTGTGCGGTTGGGCGGCGGACAGCATGGCGTTGACGGCGACGTCGAGGTTGCCGTCGGTGCCATTCTTGAAGCCGACCGGGCTCGACAAGCCGCTGGCCATCTCGCGGTGCGTCTGACTTTCGGTAGTGCGCGCGCCGATGGCGCTCCAGGAAATCAGGTCACCCAGATACTGTGGGGTGATGGGGTCGAGCGCCTCGGTACCGCAGGGCAGGCCCAGGTCATTCAAATCGACCAGCAGCTTGCGCGCGATGTGCAGGCCTTCTTCAATGCGGAACGTGTCGTCCATGCGCGGGTCGTTGATCAGCCCTTTCCAACCCACGGTGGTCCGCGGCTTTTCAAAGTAGACGCGCATGACGACGAAGATCTGCTCGGCCAGTTCGTCGGCCAGGCTCTTGAGTTTGTGCGCATAGTCGTTGGCTGCGGCAATGTCGTGGATCGAGCACGGTCCCACCACCACCAGCAGGCGTTTGTCCTGACCATGCATGATGTTAGCCACCGTGGCGCGGGCTTGACTGATGGTCTGCATGGCACGCGCTGTGGCTGGCACGGCGTCATGCAGCGCCGAGGGCGACAGCAGCGTTTGCTGCGACAGCACGTTCAGGTTTTCAAAGGCGTTGGGGAAGGTCATGGTGATAACAATAAAAAATGACTATAGCGCTATATTTTATAGGTGTTGACAGCTATCTGTTTTATAGTATTTCGCTGGCGTGTTTGGCGGACAAAGCAAGCCATGCCTGCAAGCCGCCCCCAGGCCTGGCTTCCAGTGTCACCCGCCAGCCATTGGCGCGCGCCAGTTCCCGCACGATCGCCAGGCCCAAACCCGAGCCGCCGGTGGTCGGGCTGCGTGAGGTGTCGAGCCTGAAAAAGGGCTGGAACACGGTCTCAAGCTGTTCTGGCGCAATGCCGGGTCCGCGGTCAAGCACACCAATATGGCAGCGCTCGGCGTCGAAACTGGCCACTAACTCCACCGGTGCGTTTGGCGCGTAGCGTTGGGCGTTTTGCAGCAGGTTGCCGATGGCGCGGTGCAGGGCGCTCGCTGGCACGTTCCATGGGCCCGGCGGGCAGCGCACCGTGACCGGGCAAGCCGGGTTGGCAAAGTCAGCCCCGAGCTGGTTCAAAAAATCAGCCAAATCGGTGCGTACCGGCTCTTCCTGCGCCAACCCCCGTGCCAGGTCGAGCACATTGCCAATCAAATGGTTCATTTGCACCATGTCTTGTTCCAGGCGCGCAATTAGCCCGGGGTTGGGCTGGTCTTTCAGCATTTCAAGCGCCAGACGCATACGTGCCAGCGGCGTGCGCAAATCGTGTGATACCCCGGCCAGCAAGGTGGTGCGGGCACTGATCAGCTCGCGCACCTGCTGCGCCATAGCGTTGAAACGCCGACTCAGGGCGACCACTTCCAGCGGACCGGTTTCAGGCAGCAGCAGCGGGCTGCCACCCTGACCGATCAGCGCGCTGGCGGCTTCGAGTTTGGCCAGTGGTTCGGTCAGGCGCCGCGCCAGCAACACCGCCAATGTCAGGGCAAACAACAAGCCACCGAGCAAAGCCACCAAAAAAGCCATCACTGGTTGACTGCCGACACGCGTGGCCGACACCCCTACCGCAAGCTGGTGACCCCCTGCAGGTACTTCGGCCCAGTACCAGATGCCAGTGTCGAGCGTCTCTGTGGTCAGGGCAAGCGCACGTCCCGTACGTCGCTCAAATGCCGCTTCCAGCAGATAAAAAAAAGGCGGCTGCCAGGTGCTGTGCTCACCCGCAGATGGCGCATCTGCGCGCAGGGCCAGCGCATGACTTTTGAGCAACTCGACCTCAAATGCCGCTCGGGTTGGTGGCGGCAATTCGGTCCAGGTTTGCGCCGAAAGCACCATCAGTCCGGCCAGATCGTCGGCCGAGCGTCGTCCCAGGGGCACCACCACCCACCAGGCAAATACGGCCATCACCAGCACCTCAACCAAGATGAAGGCCACCGACAGCAGCACGGTGTTCTGGCGCGCCAGACTCATGGGCTGGTTCAAGGCTGATCACCGCGCGGGTTAAAAAGGTACCCCTCACCGCGCACGGTGCGGATGAACAGCGGAGCCGCCGGGTCTTGCTCAATCTTGCGGCGCAGGCGGGTCACACGGTTGTCAATGCTGCGGTCAAACGCGTCGCGCGTATAACCCAGCAGCATGTCCACCAGCGTGTCACGCGAGAGCACCCGGTTGGGGTGCGCTATCAACACCGCCAGCAAATCGTATTCGGCGCTGGTCAGGGGTACTTCATGGCCGTCACGCATCAATCGGTGACCCAGCGTGTCCAGCATAAACGCGCCAAAGCGGGCTTGCGGTGCCGGTGCTGAGGTCGGCAAGGGTGATGGCGGCGTTTGACCCCGGCGCATGACGGCACGCAACCGCGCCAACAATTCACGTGGCCCAAAAGGTTTGGCCAGATAGTCATCAGCGCCGACTTCCAGGCCGATAACGCGGTCAAGCTCTTCGCCACGCGCAGACAGCATCAAAATCGGCACCGCCGATTGGGCCCGCAAGGACCGAGTAAGGGCCAGGCCATCCTCGCCGGGCAACATCAAGTCGAGCACGATCGCGTCGGGCATGCCGCGCGACAGCTGTGCCCACATGGCCGCACCGTCGCCCGCGCCAGTCACCACAAATCCGTTGGCCCCCAGGTAAGTGCTTAGCAAGTCGCGCAGGTCCGGGTCGTCGTCAACTACAAGAATTTGGGGAAGGGTGGGTGTGTTCATGGCGGGCACAGGTGCAGTTTACGCTGCACGGCAGCCACTGGCACCGGCTTGCGACCCAGCGATACGCTTGGCGACACACCGATACAAAATCAGTCTTTTCAGACATCCTGGTGCGACACACGCGCTGCACCATACAAACACCCGGAAACACCCACACCATGAACTGCCACGCCTTCATCGCCGCATTGCTGCTTGTGACCACTGTCTCAGGGGCCAACGCCCAGAGTCTGCCAAAGGACTCAGAGCGTCCGATGGCTCGCCCGTTGAATCTGTCGGTGCGGCCAGCTGCCGCCTCGGTGGTTGACCCGGCGGCGCCGTTGCAGGACCAGGAGGTCAAGGATGCCAACCCGGTTCAAGTGGTTGCACCAGGCCGTCAGGAAGTTGCCGGTGCAATCGTGGTCTTGCCGTATGGCACCGGCTTTGAGAGCCGCCAGCGCAGCGGAGCAAGCGGCGCAAGCCGAGGCTCAGGTGCGGGAGGCGGTGGCAGTGGTGGCGGTGCAGGTGGTGGAGGCGGTAGTGGTGGGGGTGGGCGGGGCGGCGCAGGCCGCGGACGTTAGTTGGTTTATTCACTTTATTGGAGAGTCATCATGAAATCATCAAAATTTGCTTTGATCGCCCTGGCTGCATCGCTTGCATTGGGCACGGCTGTTTTTGCCAAAGGTCCCGCAGGTGGGCAAGCCGCAGGCGCGTCAAGTGGTGGTACCAGCGCCGGAATGGGTGCTGGTGGACAGGCCCGCTCGCATAACCCCGGTGTGGGCACTGCAACCCGTACGCAAGAGCGCGAACAAGTCCAAATACAGGCCGAAGATCAAATTCGAGCGCGCCTACACACCATGAACGCCGATGGTGTTCCCTCGGCAGGGACTGGCCCTGCGGTCGGTATGGACAAGACACGCGGCATTCACACCCCCGGTACAGGCTTGGCTGCTGACCCGGGCGCAACGGCTGTGACGCCAGCAGTCGTTACTCAGTAAAACGGCGCTGCTGCGACGATCTTTCAGGGGCCTTAGGGCCCCTTTTCTATCTGTGTATTTAGCTACGTGTTAAATAGTTAGAAAGGTGTTTTTCAAAGTACAAAAGTTTTCATATCGGTTCGCTGCCGTACATACAGCAGCGTCGATAACGGCAAACATGGCCTCGCGTCAATGCGCTGTGCTGCAAAGCCCTGCATTGGGGTGAAGAGGCCGTGTGCGGTTGGCTTGAATTTTCTTGCCTTGCTGCGTACGGTCGTGCTTGAAAACCACTTGGAGATGGCTTCCGGGTTGGAAAACGGCTTCATGGTCAAGACCGTTCTGGCTGATTCGACCACCTGGTATTCGTGGATTACCACCTACAACCTGATGGATGGCAACGGTCTTTACCAGCAGATTCTGTTCACCGCACCCACTGGAACGCAGTTGTCGCAGGGCGAAAACTCCAACCTGGACATCAACTTTTCCGGGATCATCACGACAGATTCAGGCTGGGCTGCGTCGTGGGACGATCGTCCGGCACCGGCGCCACTGTCCGTGCCAGAGCCTGGTAGCCTGGCCTTGCTGGGCCTGGGCATGGCCGGCATCATGGCGGTGTCCAGGCGCAAAAACAAGCAATAAGCAAGCGATCATTGCGCCAGAAGAAAACGGGCCTTGTACCCGTTTTTTTGTGGGTGTCAATCGGGCGAAATTTTCGCGTCGGCTGCGTTGTGGTGAAGCCTAGTCGTGTGTCAAAAAATTACCTTCCCATTGGCAACGCGGTGCACTACATTGGTAGCGGCGCAGCGCCACAAACACGCCCAGAAAATGGTCGACCGGTCGGCGCCAGGCTGGCTGCAGAACGCCCTGGCACTGTGGGCATACAGAGGTGCGCGTGGTGGCTGCGCTGCCGTTGTCAATGAGCGAGGTAAACATGTCCATGGCCGAGTCATCCTGTCGATACGGTTGCAGGGCGCCAAGTGCGGCCCTGATCACACGGCAAAGATACTGCAGGGCAGCGCCAGGTTCTGTTCGCT
>Ga0210044_10001626_pt1 | contig 34346 bp, 33 predicted proteins | sample CryGey13umfilter_2_FD_183959 | JGI IMG/M metagenome (GOLD analysis project Ga0210044, IMG submission 183959) | Groundwater microbial communities from aquifer in Utah, USA - Crystal Geyser 4/9/14 3 um filter (SPAdes) (version 2) | ecosystem: Environmental > Aquatic > Deep subsurface >...
AGGCTATCTCGCGAGAGAGTACCCTGATGAATAGAAGGGGAAGCCCCTCACTCCTAATGCTTCGTGCGATGGAGATGATATAGTCCATTCTTTTTGGAAACAAAGAGGGAAATGTAATCACTTGGTCGCAGGTTCGAATCCTGCCGCCAGAGCAGAAAGTTAAAAGCGACCCTTTGTGGGTCGTTTTTTGTTTCTCAGAGTGAATTTTGGAGTTAGTGGTATACTGATAAAAGAAACACCTATTTATAATTTATGTTATCTCATCCGGTACTGAGCAGGAGAGAAAAGAAGTTTGTCTCGCGTCCGTTGTATGCGGGAATAGTTTGGGATGAGAAGGGCTTCGCCATCGCCCTCTCGGCCGAGGACGGACTGATTTCATCGGAATACGTGGCCGTGATATCGAAGGAGATGTCCGGTCGGGTGCTGGATCTCCTGAAAGAGTATGAGCGGCAACAGCAAGCGAAGATCGTAGCAGTCGGTATGCGGGGAAAGAGTCTCCGGTGGAGCGAATCCTTCGGTGCTCGGTTATGGCTCAAGAGGGACATCGTGCCACATCTGCTGTTTCCGTCACACAAGTCTATCATCAAGTCCGCCGAAGATGCGGCCAAAATTGTGATGGAGCAGTACGCTGATGCTTGGATAGCGCGAGTGATATTGAGCGATCTACATGCCGTCCGACCCTCGCACTTGGTGCAGCTGAAAGATCACAGAAGAGTTACTCCAAAGAATGATTTCCTCTTGTTGCAAAAGCTGGCTGAACATTCGAGGCAACTCGGAACAAAAATTGTTTTCTTCAGCAGTACTCCTAACGGTGGAGGCGTGGCTCTGATGCGGCATGCACTGATTCGTCTCTATCGCCTCTTCGGTGTTGATGCCAGTTGGTATGTCATGAGTCCGAATGAAGAAGCTTTCAAAGTGACCAAGCTCAAATTCCACAATGTGCTTCAGGCTATCGCTCCGAAATCCACGGTACTGAACAGTCAGGACAAGGCGGTTTATAAGGACTGGATCGGATATAACGCTGAATTCCTACTGCCTGCCTACCGGAATGCTGATGTCGTCATCATCGATGATCCACAGCCGTCAGGATTGATTCCATATATCCGCAAGGCCAATCCGCGTGCCAAGATCATTTATCGCTCGCATATCCAGATTCGTTCCGACTTGATTAGGAAAAAGGGGACGCCACAATCAAGAACATGGAGTTTTCTGAAGAAGAATATCTTGCTCGTGGATCTTTTTGTCAGCCATCCTCTGCATGAGTTCGTACCGGAAGATATTCCGAAAGAGAAGGTGGTCTATATGCCGGCGACGACCGATCCTCTGGATGGACTCAACAAGGAACTGACCCAGAAGCAGCACGATTGGTACCAGCATTTGTTTAATGAACTTTTGAGTCATACCGGACAGACCGTCCTCGATTTCAATCGACCGTATTTTATTCAGGTCGCCCGCTTTGATCCTTCGAAGGGCATTCCGGATGTCATTGAGGCTTATCGTTGTTTCCGAAAAAAGTTCGGCGATCTCGATAGGCCGCTTCGCGAGACACCACAGCTAGTCCTCGTCGGTAATGGCGCAATCGATGATCCTGAAGGGAGTGTTGTTCTCGAGGAAACTCTTATGCTTCTTGAAATGGAGCGGTACAGTCCGCTCGCCCAGGATATCAAAGTTATCCGTGTTCTGCATATCGACCAGCTCCTCAATATGCTTTTGCGCGATAGCACTGTGGCGCTTCAGCTTTCACATCGCGAGGGTTTTGAGGTAAAAGTGACGGAAGCGTTGGCGAAGGGTGTCCCGGTAGTAGTATACAGGACGGGAGGTATACCGCTTCAGATCAAGCATGAGATCAACGGGTTTTTAGTGAAGACAGGGGATACGAAGAGAGTGGCTCATCGTCTTTTTCAGCTTGTTACTGACAAGAAGCTCTATGAAAAGATGAGCCAAAACGCAGTTACCAGCATGAGCCATGAGTATTGGACGGTTGAAAATGCCATGAAGTGGCTTTTCCTTGCGACAGAGCTGCATGTTCGGGGGAATGTGACAGGAAACCAGCAGAACGTCCGTCGACTCATTGAAGCGAGTGAAGCGAGATCAAAAAAGAAGACCTTTTGAGATGCTTCGAGATCGGAATAAGTATCGAAATATGAGAGGGGGAGTGTTTCACTCGAAGTTTATGCCCCAGAGGGTAAATCCTGCCGCCAGAGCAAGTAAAAACAAGACTGTAACAAGCCTTGTTTTTTATACCCCCAACAGGACGGGAGAACCTGATATACTGGATATGTAAAAATGAGGACATCAGGGTAAATGGGGTGATGACTGCGATTGGAGATAAGGTTCTAAAGCCAAAAATGTCCTTTATGGCGTTTTAATCAATGTTATCAAGCATACTTTTTAAAGTCGCGCGAGCTTTTTTATGATTGGCGTTTTATAAACATCGCATGTCGTGCTATATACTGCAGTGTAAAGAATATCAAGTTGTCTTTTGGTAATTTTACTCAACTCGTTTATTTTTTAGCCAGCACTTGTGTTTTTTCGTAGAATCTTATAAACTGAAGATATGTCTCCATTTGATACTCAAAATTTAAGAAAATCACTAGAGATTTTAGGCTTCAGACCGAAAGAAGGGTCTGATGGTATTTGGTGTAAAAAATATGTGGGAGGGTATGAGATATCTATAACTATCACAGATTCTTTGAGAACATCGAAGATTAATTACGGTGAAAAAATTAGATGTTATCGAGCTACCACTTCTAATTTTTCCCAACCAGAATCATTCGTTGTTCTTGAGTGTGTTAATAGGCTTCTTGAAAAGGGTTACTCGCCTGAGAATATAGAACTGGAAAAGGACTGGCCACTTGGTCACAAAACCAAAGGATGTCTTGATATTCTTGTTTTAAATGATAGGCGACAGAGTTTTTTAATGATTGAATGTAAGACATACGGTAACGAACATCGGAAAGAAAAAGAGAAAATGTTCGAAGACGGAGGCCAGCTGTTCAGTTATTTAATCCAAGAAAAGACAACAAAGTATCTTTGTTTGTACTCGTCTACAATTAAGGATAATCAAGCTATTTTTGAAAGTGATATCATTCGTATTTCTGATCAGATTGTTAGTTCAAAAAACCAACAAGAAGCTTTTGAGGTTTGGACGCCACAAATATTTGAAGCAAAGGGAATTTTTGAAAATGATGTTACACCGTATCATATTGAATTCATAGGAATCTTAAAAAAGGATCTGAAAGATTTGACAGCAGATGATGGCGGTTATATTTTTAACCGATTTGCAGAAATCCTAAGAAGGAACGTTGTATCAGATAAAACAAATGCATTTAATAAAATCTTCAATCTTTTTCTTTGTAAAATTGTTGATGAGTTTGAAAGAAGTGAAAATGATAAAACTCAGTTTCAATGGGGGGAAAGTGAAAAGAATGAGGATGTGATGTTGCGTCTTAACGATCTCTATAAAAGAGGGATGGATAAGTACTTGGGTTTGAAAATCTCTGCAGTTACTAAAGATGAGTTAGAGAAAGTGCTCAATATGGTGAGCGCTAGTGATAAGAAGGCTGAGATTGAAAGATTGTTTATTCAGCAAAAGCTCTATTCAGGCAACGAGTTTGCTTTTAAGGAAGTTTTTGATAAAAAATCATTTGAACAAAACGCTATCGTAGTTAAGGAAGTTGTAAAGCTTCTAGAAAAATATCGAATTAAATATTCTACCAAACAACAGTTTCTAGGAGATTTCTTCGAAAAACTCCTAAATACTGGTATTAAACAGGAATCTGGACAATTCTTTACCCCAATTCCTATCACGCGTTTTATATGTCGCTCTATTCCTATAAAGAACATAATTGAAAGGAAGAATGCCGATCGTGAGGAAAACTTTTTACCTTACGTTATTGACTATGCCTCAGGAAGTGGACACTTCTTGACAGAAGTAATGGATGAAATAAATAAACACATATCTGTAATTGACGAGGATTGGATAAAGGGAGGAGGATTGGCAAAAAGAAATTTTAGCGCTCTAAAGAATGAGTATCTATGGGCGAAAGAATATGTGTACGGAATAGAAAAAGACTATCGTCTGGCTAAAACCACAAAGATTAGTACATTTTTGAATGGAGATGGGGACGCAAATATTATTTGTGGTGACGGTTTGGATAGCTTTAATACGAGCAAGGAATATAAGGGAAAGCTTTTAGTAAGTTACGATGGGGTAAATAATGAGCAATTTGATATTCTAGTTGCTAATCCACCTTATTCTGTAAGCGGTTTCAAGAATACCTTAAAGAATGGGAAAGAAACATTTTTCTTGTACCCCCGACTGACTGAACAAAGCTCCGAAATCGAATGCCTTTTCATTGAAAGAGCGAAACATCTTCTAACGGAGGGTGGCTGTGCGGGCATTGTTTTGCCTGTATCAGTTTTAACGAATTCCGGTATCTATTCTGACACGAGGAGTCTAATTTTGAAAAACTTTGATATCAAAGCTATCGTTGCTTTTGGCAACAATACTTTCATGGCTACTAACACTAATACCGTAGTGGTCTTTCTTCAAAAAAGAAACGAAATTAATGCACAGAATTGCGAAGAAATAGTGGATCAATTCTTAAAGAACTTTAGGGACGTTGCTTGTAATAATATTGAAAGAGCCTTTTCAGCTTATGTGCGTGAAATAAACGGGGGGATCTCTTTTAATGATTATATCGACTTGCTGAAGGGTAAGTTTGAGAATATAGCAGAAAGTGCTCTGTACAAGCATTATAAGCGTTCATACAAGGATGATGGAAAAAGTAACGGAGAACAATTCTTGCAATCTATTATTCAGAACGAAAGAGCGAAGCTAATTTCATTTATGCTCACTTATAATAAGCAAGTTGTATTAGCAAAATCTGGAGAGCGTAGTGCAGGAAAAAGATTTCTTGGTTATGAATTTAGTAATCGAAGAGGGTATGAAGGGATAAAAATCAATAAAGATGAAGCTGGCAAAATCATCTCAAAATTATACAGTGAAGATGATCTAAATGATGATTCAAAGGTGAACAGTTATATTCTTAAGAACTTTCTGAATCAAAAAATAGAGAAAATAGACGATGAATTAAAAAGTAATCTTGCTGTACGAAATTTGCACGAATTGATCGACTTTTCGTCAGGTAAGTTTGATCAAAAGATTATTCTTTCATTTAAAAAAAAAGTTAAACTAGTTTCAAGATATCCGCTTAAGCCACTAGATGAGTGTGTTTCGGTTATAGATAACGGAACAAATGCTCCACAAGGGATTAAGTATTTTGAAGATGGTAAATACCCGTTCATTCGAGCTGGTAATTTGAATCACAAAGACGCTCATGGATACGTATTCCCAAATAGAGAGAGCTTCATAAATGAAAAGGCGCTGAAAGATCATAAGCTAAAGGAATTTCCTTCTGGCACTATTCTGTTTCCTAAAAGCGGGCAATCTGTGAATACCAATAATATTGGAAGATTGGATTCTTCTGCCTATGTCGTAAACCACCTAGCGTGTATATACGACAAGGATCCAGACCTTCTTGGTTATCTTTACTACTTCCTTGAAGACTATAAGACATCAAATCTTGTTAGGGTTGATTCAAATTATCCATCTATAAATCTCACTGAAATTAAGGATTTATTCTTACCAATTCCACCAAAAGAGATTTTATCTAAGATTAATAGAGATATATCTGATATTGAAAATAAGCAAAAGGGGGCTATTAAAATCATTGAGACTTCAAGAGAAAGAATTCGAGGTATTTTTAGCGACCTATTTACTAAGCATAGCAAAGAGCTTCAGAGGCTTGATGAAGTGACTTTAATGATACAAAGGGGTAAAACTCCCAAATACGGAAACTCTAGTCTTCAGATAATAAAATCGGGTCAAGTTAGAGGTTATGATGATTTTGATTTTTCGGAGAAACACTTTGCTTCTAAGGAATTCATTGTAGATCATAGAAAGTTAAATCAAGGTGACATTCTTATTAATTCTACTGGAGTTGGAACTGCTGGGAGGGTTAATTGTTTTGATTTAGATGGAGATTACACGGTAGACAGTCATATTACTATTGTACGACCAGATCAAGCAAAAATAATACCTAAAATCATTCTTTATTCCCTTGCCTATATTGGCTTTGATGTCCTTGAAGAAATGGCGGAGGGGCAGAGTGGGCAGATTGAGCTTGCACCAGAAACAATCAAGGGGTTAAAAATTCCAGTTCCAGATATAAAAGTTCAGGAAAAAATTTTGGTAGAAATTGAAAAGGCAGAAAAAGATATCAATTCCAGTGGAGTTATCATTGCCTCTGTTTCAGAAGAAAAATCAAAGCTTTTGAATGGGATTCTCTATTAAGATGAGTGCTTTTATAGGAACTTAATTAGTTGGATTATATCGAAAATATAAGTTATGGCTAATCCTTTTACTATTCGTATATATGTTCCAGAAGGAGACTCAGAAGGTCTTCGGATTATTGATAGACAAAGTTCCCCGAGCAAGTTTTTTGCTTTTCCAAGAAATAAGTGGGACCAAATAAAACATCGTCCAGAACTAACTGGCGCAGGTATATATATTCTTACTGGATATTCAAAGTCTGAAGATGAATTACCAACTGTTTATATTGGACAAGCCGATACTGTAAAGAACAGAATCGAACAGCACTTAAAAAATAAAGATTTTTGGGACAAGGCTGTTATTTTTGTTTCTGATAATAAGATAAATTCAACCCATGCAAAATGGCTTGAACACAAACTTATTGATAGGGTTTTAAAGGCAAACAGAAGTATTGTAGAAAATGGTAACAATCCGCAGGAACCAACCATATCTGAAGCCGAGCAGGCTGAAATGCAGGTTTTTCTCACCGAGATTTACCAGACCTTGCCACTTGTTGGTTTGAGAGCATTTGAAATTCCGAAAGCCGTAATAGAGCCAATAGAAGAAAAAACGAAAGAAGTTAAAAATACAATAGTCGTTCCTGCCCAAGAAGAAGGGTTCAATCGTGTCTTTCTTGGAGAAAATTCTTGGTATGCTATCAGGATATCCGGAGGAATGATAGGGGGTATAAAATATATTGCGGCTTATCAAACTAACCCAGTATCGGCAGTGACACATTACGCTAAAGTTGAGCACATAGAGCCATATGGGGAAGAAGGAAAATACAAGCTAGTCTTTTCTGAGCCAGCTCACTTGCTTGAAAAACCTATACCATTTGGAAATACGAAGATGGGGTCAATGCAAGCATCTAGATATACAAGTTTTGAAATGCTGAATAAAGCTAAACAGGTTTCTGACCTATTTAAAGAAAAGAGTTAATAAACTAAATCTATCCCTGTAATAGTTCAGTTGCTTGTTTAAAGCAATATTTTGTATTTGGATAAGATATACTAAGATCCAGTGTTCCGAAATCATCCCAAAGTGTTAGCAGAAGAAAACAACGTCCGAAATGGCGTTGTTTTTGTATTTATTTTGAAACCACGATCATAACGGACTTTTCCTCATCGATCGTATTGGTTTTGTGATTCCAATCTGCTCCTGCATTTTTGATCGTAGCGAAGGAGTATGGGTAGTTTTCGCCGCGCTTCGTGCCAGGCTCATTGGTAATCATCTTCTCCTTCGTGTAGCCTCGGATGACGAACATATGATAGATCGGTCCTGGTTGGCGAAAGTAAGGGTTGCCGAGCTTTCGGCCATTGACCGGAATGATGACCATCTTTTTTTCCAGAAGCGCGTTTTTGATGTCTTCTTCCATGAAATCCTCGATGAGATCGGCTTTGAGATGATACACCTCACGGATCATTTGCGCCGTTTCTTCGGTGGTGGTGTTGAGGGAATAGCCGAAAGTTTTTTCTTCCCACTCCGCTAGGTCAGCCAGTTGTTTTTCTACCTCAGACGCGGGTAACACTTTTCTCGTATCGCCGGAAAAGTAGGCAGCGACCATAATGGCACTCGCCTCTTCACAGGCCTCATTGTGCATCTCGTCCCAGTTGGCGGTGGGAGCCTGGACAGTGAACGGTACTTGGAGCAAAAATTTGTCCGGAACTTTTTTGGGAAGTTTGTTTGAAGAAGAGTCCGGTGGTATGAAGAAAGGTTGTGGTTCCGGAAGGGATGAAGAAGGTATGATTGGTAAAAGAGAAGCTGATTTTCTTTCATACGTATACAACACCGCTCCGCCGATAATAAGCGCGATGAGAAAGAGGGAAAGAATACTCCATTTTTTGAGATTCATACTTTTTGAAATGAAAGTGTAAGAAGGCGTTGAGAGAACGTATCGGTATCTTAGCAAGAGGATGATCATCCATCGAGATGAAAGAATGAAATCACCGGGTATTTTCCACCGTTCGCAAACGTCGTGGTAGGAGAGACAAGAGCAGAATGAGTTCGGTGAGACTCGCTAAGAAAAAAGAGAAAGGCAGGGCGACGATACCGAAGCGTGGCGTCAGATATACGGCTCCACCGATGGCGATGACAAGTCCGATGATACTCAAAACAACGGGGATGAGGGTGTTTTTGGTGGCATAGAAGGCTCTGGCGAGAAGATGAACGAGGGATTCCGTCGGCATAGCGAGAGTGAACACTCCCAAAACGAGAGCCGTGCGAGCCACGCTTTCTTGGTCGAATGCTCCGCCACCCAAGATGATCCGGATCAGCGGTTCACGGATGAGAAAAATAACGATGGCTGCAAAAATACTCCCGCCCAAGATGAGCCAAAAAGATGTTCTTAGTGCTTTACGGAATGATTCTATGGTTCCGTCAGCCACCGATCGGGCCAAGAGAGGAAACGTGGTAGTGGCGATCGTAATGCCGATAAGACTGACAGGAACACTCTCGAAGTTTCTCGCAAAATTGAGAATGGCGACGGAGCCTGGCTCGAGATGGGAGGCGACGATGGTGAAGGCCCAGAAGGTCGCGAGTTCTACCGGATGGCCGAACATTTTCGGTAACATCAGGGAAAGCGTTTTCTTGAATTCCGGTCGCTTCGGATAGAAACTCCATTTCAATTTGAATCCAGAGCGTAGGACGTCGAAGAGTCGCACCGAGAGATGAAGGAGCGCTCCGAGAAGCGTGCCCCAGACGGCACCCATAATACCGAAACGGGCAGAGAGGAATATGGTGCCGAAAATGATACCGAGGTTATAGAGCACGGGAGACAGTCCGTAGTAGAGAAATCGACGCTCAACGATGAGGAGCGCCCCCAAGGCGTTCGAAGCGCTGAAGATGATCGGAGAGAGAGCGAGATAGCGGAGGAGCTTGGTGACCAGGAGCTGGTCTTCCGGTGCGAATCCTGGAGCGACGAGGGCACTTATCTGTCCGGCAAAGACTATGATCACAAGAGCAGAAAGAGTCATCGCTCCCATAGCCCCGGTTATTACTGTGCCGAGATATTCTTCCGCTCTTTTGCGATCAGATTTCAGGAGGGGAGATATGATCGGGACGAAAGCGGCAGCGATACCGCTGGCGATGAAAATATTGAAAAGGAGATCGGGGAGTAAAAATGCGGCATTATAAGCGTCGAGCGATCGAGATGCGCCAAAGCTCTGGGCGAATATCCGATCACGCCAAAGTCCTGCCCCATAAGATGCAAAAGTGGTCATTGCCAGAATGATACTCCCCGTAGGAAGAAAGCGAAGGAATTTGTTCATAGAACCAGTATACTCTCATTTTCGGATGAGAAGGGAGGATGGTAGCTGTAACCATAGAGAGGTTCGAACTTCTTCCAACGCTCGGGGCAACTAAAAACAAGGCTTAATAAAGCCTTGTTTTTATGTTACCATTACGTAGGGTTAGAACCTGGTATAATGAAACTATGGAAAGAAAGTGAAAGTATATGAACACATCAAAGAAAATAGTACTTGTGGTATCGGGGGTATGTATTATCGTTGGAGGAATATGGTATTCGCGTGGTATTCAGATCGTAGGAGATGTGAAAATTCCGAGCATTCCCAAACAAAGCTGTTTGGAACATAATAAAGAAAAACATATGAAAAAGACAGCGGAAGAATTGACACAGTACAAGCGAGCATATTTCGCCGGCGGGTGTTTCTGGTGCACAGAAAGTGATCTCCAAAAAGCACCTGGCGTGAGAGAGGTGGTTTCGGGGTATGCGGGGGGCACGGTGGTGAACCCGACCTATAGTGATGTGACGAGTGAGAAGAGTGGGCATCGGGAAGCGGTGGAGATCTATTATGACGGAGATATCACAACCTATGAAAACCTCGTGCACTATCATCTGATGCATATCGATCCGACGGATGCCGGTGGACAGTTCTATGATCGCGGAGAAAGCTATCAGGCGGTGATATTTTATACTTCCGAAGAAGAACGATTAGTAGCCGAGCGAAATTTGCAAGCATTGAATAATGCGCAGATTTTTAGTAAACCAGTCGCGGTCAAGATATTGCCGTACAAAAATTTTTATAGTGCTGAAGAATATCATCAGAATTATGCGGAAGAAAATACGGTGAAATACTGTGCCTATAGAGAATCGAGCGGTCGAGATGCGTTTTTGCAAAAGTATTTCGGGAATAAAAGTTGGGAGGAGCTTGTCGGAACAACAAACACCGTACCGGCAAGTACTGATTCTTCTGTACAGAATATGGATGCCTCTGCGAAACTTGATTTCTCACGGTATGTGAAGCCGAGTGCCGAAGAACTCAAAACGAAACTCACTGATATCGAGTATGATGTGACTCAAGAGAGTGGTACCGAAAAGCCATTTGATAATGCCTACAATGAGAATCATCGGGCAGGTATCTATGTTGATATCGTCAGTGGCGAACCGCTGTTTTCATCAGATGACAAGTATGAGAGCGGAACGGGATGGCCGAGTTTTGTGAAACCGATTGATCCACAATATATTACAGAGAAAATTGATAAAGGACTTTTCTCAACAAGGACAGAGGTGCGAAGTACCTATGGAGACAATCATCTCGGGCACGTCTTTCCTGATGGTCCGGCAGATCGGGGCGGAATGCGCTACTGTATGAATTCTTCCGCACTTCGTTTTATTTCACGAGAGGAAATGGAAAAAGCAGGATATGGAGACTTTCTCTCTGTTGTGAAAAAGTAAAAAAATGATAAATATTGCCTCAAATGAGCTGTTAAAATAGGTACTTGACAGCTTTTTCTTTTTTCTCTACTATTAAGTAGTAATGCAAATGCTTAAATGTTTACCTATGTTTACAGAGCAAGAACTGATGGAGATAAAAGGGAAATTTGCCAAGAACGATAATCGTACACAGCTTATTTTCGAAGCGCTGGGTGATCCGGGAAGGTTTCGTATTTTCAAGTTGCTGATGGATCACCATGAACTATGCGTGACGGAGGTGGCCTTCATTCTTGATGTGACGGTTTCGGCAGTTTCTCAACAAATGAAAATACTCGAACGAGTGGGACTTATAGAGAGAATAAAAATGGGACAGATGGTTTGTTATGAAATCAAAGATACTGAAGAAGCGAAACAAATGATGCGAGTACTCAAGGTCGATACAAAGGTCGATATAAATAATCAATAAATAAAAATCATATCAACTCTATGCCACAAGTTACTATCTATTCGACGCCGACCTGTAGCTTCTGCAAGATGGCAAAAGCCTTCTTTAATGAACATCATATCGAATATATTGAAAAAGATGTTTCAAATGATCAGGCCTTACAAGAAGAATCGATTGCCAAATCACATCAAATGGGAGTACCCGTTATTGAAATTGGCGATCAGATTATTGTTGGTTTTCAAAAAGAAAAGTTGTCGGAGCTTCTCGGGATTACAGCATAGTCTTTCTTGAAGCACAAGGAAATAAATAATTTTTTAAGAATAAGAGTATGGCCAAAGTATGTCCAATGAGTGGGTGTCAAGGGGAAAAAGGTATGTGTGTACACGATAAGATGCTGATGGGAGTCGTACTTGTGTTGGTTGTGGTAGGTGGCTATGTATTCTTCACAAAAGAAGACACATCTCCCCCAACTCTTGTCAATGAAGAATCTTCGAGGAATACGGCCGATCAGGATGTGAAGAAAGAAGCAGAAACACAGCCGGCTGTGGTGGCAGCGGGTTCTTATGAAGTGTATGCTCCGGAGAAATTGGCGAAGGCCAAAGATGGGAAAGTGTTACTTTTTTTTAGAGCCTCTTGGTGTCCTTCTTGTAAGGCGCTTGATGCGGATATCCGTGCTCACCTGAAAGATATTCCCAAAGGGGTGACGATTCTCGAGGTGGATTATGATAAGTATACTGATTTGAAGCAGAAGTATGGTGTGATAATGCAACATACATTGGTACAGGTTGATGCCGATGGAAAACAAATCGTGAAATGGTCTGCGAGTCCGACATTGGCGAGTGTCGTGAGCAACATTCAATAGTACGATAATCGAAGAGAGGGGTGGCTCTCGTTACCCCTCTCGGAAATTCATATATGGAACTCCTTTTCTTTTCATTTTTAGCCGGTATACTGACCATTCTCGCGCCATGTGTGTTGCCAGTGCTCCCTGTTATTATTGGTGGTTCGATCGTCAATCGTGATCGGCTGAGACCATTTATCGTGACGGGATCACTTGCGCTTTCGATTGTTCTTTTTACATTATTCCTCAAATCAACTACCGCGTTCATCACTGTTCCACCAGAAGTATGGAAGGGAATCTCTGGCGGGATTATTCTTCTCTTCGGTATTTTTACATTGTTTCCTCTTGTGTGGGGCAAGATTGAGATGATGCTTGGATTCGGTAACCGATCACAGCGATTACTCCAAGATTCACAGAAACAAAATGGAAGATGGGGAGCGGTGTTTGTCGGTATGGCACTCGGACCAGTCTTTTCTAGTTGTAGTCCGACATACGCCCTTATTTTGGCTACCGTGTTGCCACAGAGTTTTGCTTTAGGAGTTATCAATCTGATTGCGTACGCATTTGGTCTGGCCACTGTTCTTTTGGGAGTAGCCTTTTTCGGTCAAAAAGCAGTGAGTAAGATGAAATGGATGGCTGACCCAAATGGATGGTTTAAGAAAGTGCTTGGCATTATATTCATTCTCGTTGGACTCGCTATTGTGTTTGGGCTGGATAAAGACGCGGAGGCGTTCTTAATAGAGAGTGGTTACTTTGATGTCGGTCAGATCGAAACTCGGTTTTTTCGATGATGATCACTATATTTTTCTATATAAAATATTATTATGCTTACCGCAAAACACCAAAAACTTATTCTGATTGATTTTGACCACACCCTATTTAATACCACTCGCTTTGTGCAACGACTTAAAGAGGTTTTTCAATCACGAGGAGTTTCTGAACAGGAGTTTCAAGAAAAGAGGATGGCCTTGAAAGATTGTTGTCACTTAGATGATATAGATACGTTTGTTGATAAATTTTCTTATCCGGATAAGAAGGATCTGCACGATCTCATTCACACCGTTATTGTGAATGAAGCGCATACGTTTATCTTTGATGATGTACGGTCATTTTTCGAAGAACATGCTGCCGAATTTGATATTATCATCTTGACCCAGGGAGATAAGGAGATGCAGGCGGAAAAAGTGGAGCATAGTAATCTCATATATGATGTGCCACTGATCATCACTGGAGGCGAGAAGGAGATTGCTATTCGTGATGTAGTTACTCAGTACAAGAAAATTTATTTTATCGATGACAAAGCTGTCAATATTGACAGGATGAAGAAAGCCTACCCTCAGATTGAAACGTATTTTCTGAAACGAGAAGATGATCGACCGTACGCTGACCTTCCGTCAACGTGTGGTTGTGCGGATCATGTTATCGCAGATTTACGAGAGAAGCTTTTATAATATAATAAAAAATATATGAGACCCAAGAATCTTCGGACAAAAATTTTTCTAGATAGTGGAGACCCTTCGGATACGAAAAAAATTCTTCAGGATATCGATTTTTTGGATGGACAAACGACAAATCCATCTCTCGTCGCTAAGAATCCTCAAGTTCGAGACCATCTAAAAGCAGGAAAATCTTTTTCTCAAGAAGAAGCCCTTTTGCTGTATCGGGATATTGTATCGGAAATTTCCATGCTTTTGCCAAACGGGTCGGTATCTGTTGAAGTACCTGCCAGTGCCTGTACTTCTGCGGAAGAGATGTATACCTCAGGGAAGACGATGTTTGGGTGGATTCAGAATGCTCATATCAAACTTCCGATTATACGCGCAGGACTTGAAACAGCGAAACGACTGGTGGATGAGGGGGTACGTGTGAATATGACTTTGTGTTTTACTGAGTCTCAGGCCGCCGCAGTGGCCAGTGCTACGAGGGGGGCAAAACAACAAGGAGACGTTTTTATTTCACCTTTTGTGGGACGACTCGATGATAGAGGCGAGAACGGAATGAGCTTGGTTTCAAATATCATCCGAATGTATCAGAAAGAGAAAAGCAACACCCAGGTTTTAGCGGCGAGCATTCGTACTCTTGATATGTTTCTTCTGGCGCTTGCTTCGGGCACTGATATTATAACGGCACCCTATACGGTTTTGAAAGAATGGGCGGACAAAGGGATGCCTGTCCCAGGGTATAATACGATACCGGCAGATGTGAACCTTCGGCAGATTCCTTATCAGCGGATAAAAATCGATCAGGAGTGGCAAGCGTATGATATCGATCACGAACTGACAGAAAAGGGGTTGCAACGGTTTACGGATGACTGGGAAAGTCTACTTGGCATCTCTCAAAAACACGAGGAATCAAAAAAGAAAAAGAGCATCAGTGAAAAAGTTTCTTTGTTTGAAAAATAATATATACAGTAATACTTTATTTATATGAATAATAAAAATAGTGAAACACTTGGGACATTTGATATAAACAACATACCGAATTTAGATGTTGCTGTTCTGGGAGCGCTTGAACTCTTTCAAAGAGAAAAGTTACCAACAATCAAGCTTGATACATTCAAAAGGCCACTTGTTGTGGGCTCGGGCAATGCTGAGGCGACAGGGAGAATCATCTTTGAAGATTGGGACGCGGTGTTCGCTTCTGAAAGCAATTACGAACAAAAACTGAAAGATATTCATTCTATTGATAGCGTGATAATCATTTCAGCTTCTGGCGGAAAGCATGCACCATTGATTGCAAAGCGCGCGAAAGAACTTGGCAAAGATATCGCACTCATTACCAACAATCCTCATGCGGAAGCGATGCAGTTCGTCGCAAGCGATCGAGTGTTTGTCTTTCCGAAAAATAGAGAGCCGTATACATATAATACTTCCACGTATATGGGTATGATTCTTGGAAAAACACACGAGGATGCTCTGAATATCCAAAATTTTATCGAGGAGCATATTAAAACGCTCTCGATGCCGGATTTTTCAAAATACGATAGATATTTTCTTATCGTTCCGACACGATTCTCTGGAATCATTAGGATGCTTCAGGTGAAATTTATCGAATTGTTTGGGAGAAAAATCGCTCGGGATGTTGAGACGAGTGAGTATATGAAGCACGCCGTGACGGTGGTGCCATCGAACGAACTGTTTATCAGTTTCGGTGATAGAAATATGGTATGGGGGGCGTCAGAAAATCGGCTCAATATTCCTCTTCCGGAATATGCCGGATATGCCACTATGATGGCGATCGGATACTATGTGATCGCACAGATTCAAAAAAGCAAACCACCTTTTTTCAGGGAAAATATTGTGGCTTATACTAAGGACGTGTCAAAAATATTTGGGAGCACTATTTCGCCCATTGTCGAGTAGATTATGTTATGATGAATATCATAAATAGTACAGACAGCATTTTTTGATTATATATCCTTGAGGTAAATAAAACATATGAAAAAAAGTATTTTTATCGGTTCGGATCACGCAGGTTTCCGTCTCAAAGAAGAGATGAAACATTATCTGAGCGGACTGGGATACACCGTAACCGATGTAGGCAATGTGATTCTTGATCCGGAGGATGATTATGTCGAGTTTGCATTGAAAGTAGCACAGCAAGTGTCTTGTGATAGGGAAAGTTTCGGTATTTTGGTGTGTGATACCGGATCAGGGGTAACTATCGCAGCGAATAAGGTTTCAGGAATTCGTGCTGTTAACGTCTGGAATGAAGATGTGGCTCATTACGCTCGTGAGCACAATGATGCTAATGTGCTTTGTTTTGGTGAAAAGTATGTTTCTTCGAAAGAGGCAGAAAAAATACTGCGTATATTTATTGATACAGCATTCAGCTCTGAAGAACGGCATCAAAGGCGAGTGCGAAGAATCAATGCCATTCAAAGATAAAAAAATATTATGGTACATATTATTCCTGCTATTCTCACTTCCGAAAAGAAGGAGCTTGATCAAAGAATGACGGCTTTGAGAGGCAAAGTGTCTTGGGTACAAATTGATATTATGGACGGGGAGTTTGTTCCTCATACGAGCATAGAGATTGAATCCGTTACACTGTATCGTGACGCGTTTTCCCTTGAAGCACACTTGATGGTGAATCATCCGTTACAATATATTGAAAGATGCAAGAAATCTGGAGTGAAGCGAATCACGTTTCATAGTGAAAGCTTGGATGATCCGCGTACAGTTTTACAACAGATAATGATGGCGGGTATGGAAACAGGTATTGCTCTTAATCCTGAAACAACGGTCGCTGATGTTGCTTCGGTTGTACCAATTACAAATAGAGTATTACTTTTGGGAGTGCATCCCGGGGCACAAGGACAGACCTTCATCCCTGATGTGTTGAAGAAAGTACGCCAGATACGGGATATTTCCTCGGAGACCATTGTGGCTTTGGACGGGGGAGTGAACGAGGCAACAGTGGCTCAGATTATTGTCTCCGGCATCACTGAAGTGGTTGTCGGGAGCGCTTTGTTTCAAAAGAATGATGTAGGAGATGCTCTCAAGCGATTGCAGGGGTTAACAAAAGAGTAAATAAGAAGCCACTATGGAAAATGAAACAAAAATATCTTCATCCATAAACCGTAAACGGAATTTTACTTTTGTTTTTCTCACGGGGCTTATATTGCTCACACTTGCTTTTGCTCTTTTTTCTTCACGAAAACCGGATAAAAAAATAAATGAAATTTCTTCTTCTATGAAGAGTATTGCCGCACCAGATTTTTTGGTCAGAGCTTTTCCTGATACGGATTGGTCTAAAGCTGATCAATCGCTCACTGACGCGTTAAACGGTGGACCGGGAAAGGATGGTATACCTGCTTTAAATGAGCCAAAATTTGATACACTAGATACTTGGAAACAAGCTGGTGATGTGAATGCCATCGTAATACAGGATGGAGACAATACTAAGGTATACCCTTACAATATTCTCGTCTGGCATGAAATTATAAATGATACCGTGGGAGGAGTGCCTATAGCCGTCACATTTTGTCCGCTTTGCGGGAGTGCCGTAGTGTATGATCGTCGCTTGCCTGATGGTGTGAGTACCTTCGGGGTGAGCGGGGCACTCGTGGAGAGCAATATGATTATGTATGATCGGTTGAGCGAAACTCTCTGGCAACAAAGTACCGGCCGGGCGCTGGCGGGAAAATATTTTGGTCAAGAGTTGACGCACATATCATTTCAACTTTTGACGATAGATGAGGTGAAGGAGAAATATCCGCACGCTCGTGTCGTGAGCGAACGAACAGGATATTTCCGTGATTATTCCCGTAATCCTTATGGATCATATGATACGAATGAAGATTTTATCTTTCATCCAAGTATGCAAGACGTCCGGTATCCGGCAAAAACAATTTTTGTTGTTTTTACCATTGATGATACTTCAATATCCGTTCCATGGCTGTCATTCCGTTCTGATGAGGTTTATACCACCGAAGTGAATGGACAGAAAATTATGCTTCAGAAAAAAGATGGTGAGCTTGTGGTTTTGGATGCTCAGAATAAGAACATCCCGTTTTATTTTGAAATGTGGTTCAGCTGGGCAGTGAGACACCAGCAAGATGGCAGAGTCTTTGACCCCAGCAAACAATAACTTTGTAGATAAGAAATTATGAAAAATACTCAATTTGATTCTCCAACAGTGGTTATTATTTTCGGAGTGACAGGCGACCTCAGCCGAAAAAAACTCCTACCTTCATTGTTTGATATGTTTCGAAGAGGGTATTTGCCAACAGTTTTTCGTGTTGTCGGATTTTCTCGTCAGTCATATTCTGATGAGAATTTTCAAGCATTCGTCCGAGACGCATTAAGAGAAAAGAAGAGTGTCTATCAACCAGATGAGCTCGCTTCATTTTTGAAAATTTTTTCTTATCAACAGGGAACTTTTGAAGATGCTTTAGCATATACACAACTCTCACAAACGCTCTTGACCATTGATGGATGTGTGGGTCAATGTACCAGTAAGCTGTTCTATCTCGCGGTTCCTCCGACATTTTATGAAGTTATTTTTCACAATTTAGCTCAATCAGGATTGACGATACCCTGTGATCAGAATCTCGGTTGGACGCGAGTATTGGTTGAAAAGCCGTTCGGAAAAGATCTCAAAACGGCTCAAGAGTTGGACATACTATTAGGAAAACTTTTTCAGGAACGACAGATATTCCGTATTGATCATTATCTTGCGAAGGAGACGATACAGAATATTTTGACATTTCGGTTTTCCAATATTATTTTCGAACCGATTTGGAATCGTGAGTGGATTGAAAAAGTTGACATTAAGCTGTGGGAGGATATTGATGTTTCCACGCGTGGTGCTTTTTATGATGATGTTGGAGCGCTGCGTGATGTTGGACAAAATCATATGTTGCAGATGCTAGCACTTATCGCCATGGAACATCCCGGGGAGTTACGTGCAGATGCGATACGAGCGAAACGCGCGGATGTTATGAAACAATTGATGTCAGGTGACATCAGTCAGAATGTGGTTCGTGGGCAGTACGAGGGGTTTACGGATACGATCGGAGTGAAGAAGGATTCTGACACTGAAACATATTTTCGATTGAAGACATTTATCGACAACGATCGTTGGCAAGGGGTGCCATTTTATTTGGAAAGCGGAAAAGCATTGAAAGAGAAAAAGGTGGAAATCATCGTTACTTTCAAACCAATACATCCGTGTTTTTGTCCGCTCCCTCATGCATCACATACTCATCAAAATACTCTTACATTCACGATTCAACCAGAAGAAAAAATCACCGTGCGTTTCTTTACCAGACAACAAGGTATACGATCGAATGTTGTGGAACAAGACCTTTCTTTTGATTATGCGAAAATTGAAGAGCAGAGAGTACAGACTGACGCGTATGAGAAGGTACTTTTTGATTGTATCGTAGGAGATCAGACGCTCTTCGCGAGCACCGAAGAATTACGGGCTTCGTGGTCGTTTATCACACCTCTTTTAGAAGAGTGGCATACCCTCGCCTTGGAAGTGTACCCTCGTGGGAGCCTGGGTCCGGAAAAAACATTGTAATTTTTTAAAGAAAATATATATGAAGAACATAGGCTATGTCGGATTAGGAAAAATGGGATTAAATATGGTGGGCCGTTTGTTAAAAAAAGATTATCAGGTTGTAGTATACGATCCAAGCGAAGAAGTGAGAAAGAAAGCAGATACATTGGGAGCGGTTTCTGTCACTTCTTTAGAAGAACTTGCTAAAAAACTGGTAGCTCCACGAACGGTTTGGCTTATGGTGCCTCATCAGGTGGTGGATGCAGTTTTGCAAGAACTTGTGCCGTTCTTAGAAGCAGGTGATACTATTATTGATGGTGGTAATTCTCCTTATAAAGAATCAATGAGGCGCGCGAAGGAATTGGGAGGGCACGGACTTTCTTTTGTTGATGTTGGTGTGAGTGGTGGACCACAAGGGGCGGCAGGTGGCGCTTGTTTGATGATTGGGGGAGAGCGAGAGGTTTTTGAAAATTATGAGGATTTATGGCAGGACGTCGCAACAGAGAATGGCTATGGTTATATGGGCGTCTCTGGTGCCGGACATTTCGTGAAAATGGTTCATAACGGTGTAGAATATGGTATGATGCAAGCTCTTGGTGAAGGATTTGAAGTACTGAAAAAATCTAATTTTCAACTTGATTTGCAAGAAGTCGCCCGTGTATATAATAAGCAGAGTGTTATTACTTCACGTTTGACGGGGTGGTTAGAGAACGCTTTTGCCCAGTATGGAACAGATCTTACGGATATTTCAGGATCTATTGCTCAGAGTGGCGAGGGATTATGGACACTTGATGCCGCAAGAGAATTAGGCGTTCCAGTGCCAATTATTGAAGGGGCTGTTGATTTTCGTAAGCAATCAGAACATCACCCAAGTTTTACCGGGAAAATCGTTTCAGCTCTCCGGAATCAATTTGGTGGACACGAAGTAACAAATAAATAAAAAAATATGTCCGATATCATCCAACTTGAAAAACTGGCAAAATTGATTCGATACTGGTCGCTTTTGATGTCGACGGAGGCTAAATCAGGACATCCAACTTCATCTTTGAGTGCTACTGATTTAATGACAGTACTCTTCTTCGGCAACTATCTTCGTTTTGATACGGAGGATATTCAGAATCCGAATAATGATCGGATCATTTTTTCCAAAGGACATGCCTCACCATTATTTTACGCTTTATGGACAGTGGCCGGTGAGATTCCACAGGCTGATCTTTCGCAGTATCGAACATTTGGAAGCTCTTTAGAGGGACATCCAATGCCAACATTTCGAATGACTGAGGTCGCCGCAGGATCACTCGGACAGGGGCTTTCGGTTGGTGTAGGAATGGCTCTTTCCGCCAAATACTTGGATAAAACGGAGGCACGAATATATGTGCTTTTGGGGGACAGCGAAATGGCGGAAGGGTCGGTGTGGGAGGCTATGAACAGCGCTACATATTACGGGCTTGATAATCTTGTTGGTATTGTCGACATCAACCGTTTGGGACAGCGAGGTGAGACGATGTTCGGACACGACATCGATGAATATGAGAAACGAGCAGTAGCCTTTGGCTGGCAAACAATTGTGATTGATGGACATTCTTTGGAGGAGATTGTCAAGGCGTATGAGACAGCAACAAAGTCCATTGGAAAACCGGTTATGATTCTTGCAAAAACTATAAAAGGGAAAGGTGTTTCGTTTTTGGAAGACAAGGAAGGTTGGCATGGTAAGGCACTCAGTAAAGAGGAATTTGAACAAGCTAAAAGAGAATTGGGAGAAGTTGATTTGTCACTTCGTGGTAGATTTGCTTCGCCTGGTATTCTTTCGGTTCCGAATAATGTTATTTCGGCAGGAGAAGGGAATGTACACATAGACAGTTCATATCGGAAAGGGGAGTTGGTGGCGACACGACAAGCCTATGGAACGAGTTTAGCGACACTCGGTGCCTCCGTTCCGGAGATTGTTGCGCTTGATGCGGAAGTAAGCAACTCAACCTTCTCTGATATTTTTAAAAAACGCTATCCAGATCGTTTTTTCGAAATGTTTATTGCTGAGCAGAATATGGTTGGTGTAGCGATTGGTTTGGCACGGCGAGGGAAAATCCCCTTTGTTTCAACATTTGCCACATTTTTTTCTCGCGCTTTCGATCAGATTAGGATGGCGCAATATTCGGAAGCAAACGTGAAGTTCGTCGGATCGCACGCTGGCGTTTCAATCGGTCAGGATGGTGCCTCACAAATGGGACTTGAAGATATTGCTCTCTTTCGTTCTGTTTTGAATAGTGTTGTCCTCTATCCTGCGGATGCTGTCGCCACTGAACGTTTGGTAGAAATCGCTACCAAGCATAAAGGTCTGGTCTATATTCGGACAACCCGGGCTGCTACCCCGGTATTGTATGATAGTACGGAGCAATTTCCGATTGGCGGGAGTAAGACACTCAGAAGCAGTAATTCTGATGTATTAACGCTCGTTTCTGCCGGCATTACCCTCTTTGAGGCCTTGCAGGCTGCAGACGGATTTATTCAAAAGGGAATAGGCATACGGGTGATCGATCTGTACAGCATAAAGCCGTTGGATAGAGAAACCCTCCTTTTGGCTACGAAAGAGACGCAGGCGATTATCACCATCGAAGATCATTATCCGGCGGGGGGAATCGGCGAGGCGGTAAGCGCCGAGCTCTCGCGCGTACAAACACCAGTTCATAATCTCTCGGTCATGAGAACTCCGCATAGTGGTTCACCGGAGGGACTTCTTCAGTATGAGAATATCTCAAGGATGGCCATTCAAGAAAAAATTCAGTCATTATTGTAAATGTTGTACTATGCAGAATACCTCCATATCAGTCCATTCATATGAAACCGCACAACAAGCGACGCGTGAAGCTGGAAAAATCATAACGAAAATTTTAAGGGAACAACATAATCGGCCAGTACTTCTTTTGAGTTCGGGTGGCTCTACTCTCGACATTCTCGAGCAGGTGACATTTCCAGAAAAAAAGGAAATGATAACACTTTCGGTACTTGATGAACGTCTCAGTCAGGATAGTTTGGTGAACAATTTTTCCCGATTGGTTACTCTCCCGTTTTTTCATTCTTTTGTCGTATCCGGCGGAAAGAGTATCGATACACGTATGCGAAGTGGTGATTCTGTATTTTCTCTATCAAATCGGTTTGAAACTGCTCTTAGGAGGTGGAAGCGAGACTATCCGCAAGGAATTATTTTGATTACGCAGGGTATCGGAACTGATGGGCATACAGCGGGTATTATGCCGTTTCCGGAGAATCCCGAGCTATTCAAAACGCTTTTTGATGACCCAAAGCGTTGGGTTGTGGGATATGATGCCGGGATAAAGAACCCATATTCTTTGCGAGTCACGGTTACGATCACATTTCTTCGTGAAATGGTTGATTGCTCCATCGTGTTTATTGCAGGCGAGAATAAGGCATCGCTCCTGAAGAATTTTTTGCAACATCAGGAAAAAACTTGTGATGCGCCTTTATATATATTGAAAGAGATGCGCAAGGTAGTTATCGTGACGAATATACGTTGATATTATTATGATAGAAAAGCTGTTGGATAAAAAAATACTTGGTAGTGTGCTTGTCCTCATAGTCGTGGTCACATTTTTCATTGTGGCAACAGTATTGGCACAGAAATATGAAAATGAGTTGCAATCATTCGTAGGGCAAAAAGGTATATCGGTAGGAATGGTAAGTTATGTCCTTATTACCGCTTTTGCTATCGTAATCGCACCGGTATCGACACTCCCTCTTATTCCTGTGGCAGTGGGGGTATGGGGATGGGTAGCAACCGGCATACTTTCTGTCATTGGCTGGGTGATTGGATCGCAAATTGCATTCCATTTGGCTCGTTCTTTGGGAAAACCGTTTATTCAAAAAATTGTTTCATTAGAAAGGTTGGAGAAATTTGAGAAACATTTTTCAGAGAAAAATCTTTTTTGGACCGTTGTCTTTCTTCGAATGACTGTTCCTGTGGATATTCTTTCCTATGCCGTTGGACTTTTCTCGCGGATGAGAAGCGCCTCGTATTTCTTGGCGACACTCATTGGCGTGATTCCGTTTGCTTTCGTTTTTTCTTATGCCGGTGCTCTTCCAATCAGTTCTCAGATTATTACGCTTATAGAGGTAATGGCATTTATCATTATCGTCTCTATTCTTAGACGAGCCATCACGCATCAAAAAATATGAAAAAAATATTGCTTATCCTCATTATCATAGTTCTTTCAATCATAACTTTGATCTCTCGATCTGATATATTCTTATTCGTGAGAGATTTGGAAAACCACAGTGCGGAAAATCTTCTTCTGACAGCATCTGTACTCATTGGACTGAAGAGTTTTTTTGCTCTTGTAGGATTTCCCGGGACACCACTTACTCTCCTTTCAGGTTCTCTTCTCGGAAATTTTTTTGGCACAGTGATAGCACTTATTGGTAATACTATCGGAGCGACACTCGCTTTTTTGTTGGCACGGTATGTACTCAAAGACTGGGTACAAGAAAAATTCGTAGCAAAATATCCGCGTATGCAAATGTATGAGGAAAGGTTGGAAGGGAAAGCTTTGCCTACCATTATCGCCCTTCGATTGATCCCCCTCTTTCCGTTCAATGCACTCAACTTTCTTCTGGGAGTTACCAATGTTTCGTTGAAAAAATATGTTGTAGGTTCTTTCTTTGGTATGATTCCAGGAACATTTCTTTTCGTGTATTTTGGAGAGTCATTACGGATGTTGAGCCCTCTCAATATTTTTTTTGCTATTATTGGTATTATTATGTTAACTTATGTAGGAAAATTTTATGAAAAAAACTTTTGATATTATTGTCATTGGTGCTGGATCCGGAGGACTCAATGTCGCTGGTTTTATGAATCGTATCGGACTACGAGTACTGCTCATTGACAAAGAGGATCGGTCAATCGGTGGAGACTGCCTGAATTATGGTTGTGTCCCATCGAAGGCTTTGCTTCATACCGCGCGTCTCATTCGTGAAGGGAGAGAGTCATCACGTTTTGGTCTTTCTGTATCGGGAACTATTGATGTGAAGAAAGCGATGGAATATGTGAGTGGAAAGCAGGAGCATATACGAGAGCACGAGAATGCTGAGTATTTTCGAGCACTCGGTATGACTGTGGTTCTTGGGAAGGCAACATTCGTGGATTACCAGACTGTAGAAGTGGCTGGCACGAAGTATCGAGGGAAAAAAATCGTTATCGCTACCGGATCAAGACCACGCACACTCAATCTTCCTGGCATAGAATCTATCAATGTATTTACGAATGAAAATATTTTTTCTTTGGATGTTTTGCCGAACAGAATGGTGGTAGTGGGAGCTGGCCCAATAGGCATAGAACTTGGGCAGGCACTGAGCGCTTTTGGTACGAAAGTGACAGTTGTTGGTTCCGGTCTCTTGGAAAAAGAAGACCCAGAAATGGTTGCTGTCCTTCGTGAACAATTGGAAAAAGACGGTATGGAATTTCTGCTTGGTTATAAACCGACCGAAGTGAAAGATGGAAATCTTCTTGTTGCCAATGAAGCTGGTGAAACTCAATCCATACCAACTGATGCTCTTCTTATTTCTATTGGCCGTGAACTGAATGTGGAGGGATTACAACTTGATAAAGCCGGAATACAGACGAATGAACGAGGAGGGATTGTAGCAGACGAGTATCTTCAGACAACCAATAAAAATATATTGGTTTGTGGTGATGTGGCAGGCGGGCATATGTTTACACATGCAGCAGAACTGCACGCTTCCCTCATTATCAGGAACTTTTTTTCTCCCTTGAAGAAAAAATTGAATACAGATGCTATGTCATGGGTGACGTATACGAATCCAGAGATTGCTACATTTGGACTCGAGGAAAAAACTCTGAAGCATCGAGGAATGCAATACGAAGTCCTTTCGCAGAGTTTTTCGAATGATGACCGTGCGATTGTTGATGAGTACAAAGAAGGGAAGATGAAACTCTTCGTATCGCAGAAGGGAAAAGTATTAGGTGGGACAATGGTGGCACAGAATGCAGGAGAATTGACGCAGGAATTGATGCTCGCTCAAGCAAATGGAATGAAGATGCAGGATTTTATGAAGAAAGTGTATCCTTATCCTACAGCTACGAGAATAAATCGTTCGATTGTTCTACAATATATGAGTAGGAAACTGACGGAATCATCGATGAAATTTCTGCGAACTCTTTTTCGTTTGGAAATTTCAGGTACAGTGATAATTCTTCTTCTGACCATAGTATTCGTATCCGCTTTTCTTCTGTCCCGTGATTCTATTTCGAAGAGTGATGCGAATATTGTCTTCACGGAAAAAGCACAATCACAGGCTTTTGCGAATCACGCTCCGTATGCTGATTATTCACCGGAAGCGTATGCATTTTCTCTCAGAGCAGGGAGGACAGTCCTTTTCTTTGCAGCGACGACGTGGTGTTCTAGTTGTGTGGAACTTGACAAAGAGATACGTGAGCGCTTGAGCGAAATCCCTTTGGATGTAACAATCCTGAAGGTGGATTTTGATAAAGATTATGAAATGAAAATACGTCATAAAGTTACTCTGCAGACAACGCTGATTCTGCTTGACGAGAATGGACAAGAAATGAAACGTTTCATTGGAACAGGTTTTGACCAGATGATTCATACTATTGAGTAATTTTTAGAAAAGAAAAAAAGAATAATGATGTATAATAGAAGTAGCTGTATTCTCTTCGTGTTATAAAAAGTGAGAAAACTGTGAAACTCAAAAGAAGGTACTTTTTATTCTTTTGTTGATGGTTAGAGGTATGATGTCGTACCTCATATGCTTTTCTTGGAGTATGGCGTTAGATATCCCGGTAAAAGGAGATATGAATAAAAAATGTGTTATAATGATAGTGTAAAAAAGAATATGGTCGGTATTTTTTGGATAATATACATAATAAAAAATATATGACAGGATTGCAAAAAATATTTCTTGGCATAGGAGGGGTTGCTATCATCGGACTTGGTGTTGTTGTTTACAGACAGATGAGTGGGAGCATTGTTCCTGCTCAGACAACGACCAAAGGTACTTCTGTGCCAGAACAGCAGGTATCAAAAGAAGCGGTAACACAAGTTACAACAGTGCCATCGACACCTGAGGCTGTTGCCGATGATATTTTGAGAGAAGTGGATGCAGATAATTCGGTATTAAATGAAGAGGAACTGGGGGCAACTTCTGCTATCGAAGCAGAAGGATCTGTCGTTAGTGACTTTGGAACGGTCTATGATGCGAATGAAAACTAGATTTTTTGTTGTAGGCAGTGTGTTATCTCTCAGTGTATTTTCTGTCAGCATTGTGTTGGCATCGCCTGCAGAAGATCGTGCTGTAAGACAGGCAGAAATACGGGCTACCCGTCAGGCAAACATCGAAGAACGTGAGGCTAATCGTGAGGAGAAGAAGACAGAAATGGAAGCAAAACGGCAAGAAGCTTTTTGTAATCGATTTTCTGAAATGGCTTCCAAGATGGCACAGCGTATGTCTGATCGCAAGAGCACATTTGATGATCGGAGAGAAAATCGAAATAATATTTTTGATACCAAACGTGATAATAGGAATTCCAAGTTAACGAAAAATCGTTCTCTACAGGATGCACGACGCTTGGCGATGTATGCAAAGCTCGATGAGAAAGCCGTTACCGATGAGCAGAAGGCAGCGGTGAAAAAGTTTCAGAATACTGTTGAGACAGCGGTCAAAGCGAGACGATCTGCCGTAGATACCGCTATTGAGATTTTCCGCAAAGGTGTCGACAGTGCTGTTGCTACCCGCAAGGGTTCGATGGAATCTGCTGTGGCTACTTTCACCAGTGCTTCCAATACCGCAGTGAGTAGTGCAAAGTCAGCTTGTGCGAGTGGAAAAACGCCAGCAGAAGTAAGAGCACAGTTTCAATCTGATATGGAGGTGGCACGTGAAAAACTGAAAAGTGATCGAACACAAATGGAAAAGGTGCGAGATAGTGTCAAGGCTCTTATGGAAACTCGTCGTACTTCCGTAGAGTCCGCAATGAACGCTTTCAAAACCACTCTGGAAAGTGCGAAAACAGAACTGAAAACTGCTTTTGGGAAATAGTTTCTTTATATGAAGGAGAAAAAAAATACTCCTTTCGTAAAGAGCTGACCAGACTTTTCACTTTATGAGAGATTTAGTTGGACAAGAAGCGGAAAATGTGCTAGAATAGATGTGTAACGAAGACGGGTGGTGACACTCCGTCTTCTTTTCTTTTTTAATACAATCAGTGTAAAAAATAAATATGCAAAAGATAACGTCTCTCGTCGCTCGTGAAATTCTCGATTCACGAGGCAACCCAACCATTTCCGTGGAAATTACACTGGAAAGTGGTTTCTCTGCCGTCGCTAGTGTCCCGAGCGGAGCTAGTACGGGGAAATATGAAGCCGTCGAACTCCGTGATAACGATCCCAAGCGGTACAAAGGGAAAGGTGTCCTCACGGCAATACAGAATGTGGAAACGGTTATAAAAGAGGCTATTGTAGGGAAAGCATTTGATCAAGCAACGCTCGATAAAACGCTTATTGATCTTGATGGGACAGAGAATAAAGCCATGTTGGGAGCGAATGCTATCCTTGGTGTTTCTATGGCTTTCGCGAGAGCCTCGGCGAACGCAGAACACAAAGAGCTGTACGTCTATTTGAACGACCTCATCGGTGATACAGAAGTAGCTCTTCCCCAGCCGATGTTCAATATCATCAATGGCGGTAAACACGCTGATAGCGGACTCGATATTCAGGAGTTTATGCTCGGCCCGGTGAACTTTCCTAATTTTCACGAAAAATTACGCGTGGCTTCAGAAATATTTCACACCCTCGCAGAGATCTTGCACAATAGAGGGTATAAGACAAGCGTCGGTGATGAAGGAGGATTTGCACCTGAACTCACATCCAATGAAGAAGCTCTTCAGTTTATTGTGGAAGCGATAGAAAAAGCAGGTTATACGGCAGATGATGTGAAGATTGGACTTGACTGTGCGGCAAATAGCTATTTCAATACCGAGACGAAATTGTATGATCTGAAAATCAATGGCGAGAAACGCAGTGTGAATAATGATGAATTACTTTCATGGTATCAAGAAATCATCGTCAAGTTTCCTATTATTCTTATCGAAGATGGTTTTGATGAAGATGATTGGGAAGGCTTTCAGAAGTTCAATCAGATACTCGGTGATACGGTAATCAACGTTGGTGACGACCTTCTGGTGACGAATATCAAGAGGATATCTGAAGCGATAGAGAAAAATGCCGTCAATTCCGTCCTTATCAAACTCAATCAAATCGGTTCGGTCAGCGAAACGATTGAAGCCGTGAAAATGACCAAGGCGCAAGGTTGGAAACCTTTTGTCTCTCATCGATCAGGTGAGACAGAAGATACGTTTATTGCTGATCTTTCTGCCGGACTCGCCTGTCCTCTCATCAAGTCAGGTTCGCTCTCGAGAACAGAAAGAATCTGCAAATACAATCGATTGATGCTCATAGAAAATCAGATTTCTTAGAGCTCACCTATGCAGAGGAAATATCTCTGTGATATAATAGAAATGACTTAATCAGTAAGAATAAACAGTATGGAAGAGGATGGGAAGATCTGGGGATATAGCAAGAAGACGCTTATCATTGGTCTCTTGCTGGTCGTAGTCGCAGGAGGGATGTTTTATATCGGGGCGAAGTATGAGAAGAACAAGCTTTCCAATCTGGGACTGCTCAAAAATGGGACTGAGCAAGTTGTGAAGGAGAAAAAAGTGAAGAAATCAGATGCTGAAATGCAAAAAACTGATGTGAAGGAATTTTCGATGACATCGTATTATGATGATGCTGGAAAGTGGTTTTCTCTCAAAGAGATAAGTGTTAAGAAAGGAGATACCGTACGAATCAAGGTGACCAATACGAAGGGTTCGCATGATTTCACCCTTGATGAGTATGGCATCAAAGAAATAACTCCTTTGGACAAGGAAGTCGTTATTGAATTTGTCGCTGACAAAGCCGGTGAATTCACCTATTACTGTTCTGTGCCTGGACATCGTCAGGCCGGGCAATTCGGGAAGCTGATTGTAAAAGAATAATTCTTTTGAATTTCTCTTTTTCGAGAAGGCCATCCGGAGAGGATGGTTTTCTTTTTGTCCGAAAAGAGCCCGCTTGAAGGATTGATGATATACTGGAGGTATGTTCGGATTATCAAAAAAGGAGTTAGCCATTTTGAAAAAGCTCTCGACACCGGAAAAAATCCAGGATTTTCTTGATAGACTGCCCATCAATCACGAAAAAAATGGCGATACTTGTCTGTCGCCACGCCAGGTACTTCGCGAGAAAAAGGCGCATTGTATCGAGGGGGTGATGCTTGTTGCTACCGCACTGTGGCTTCACGGCGAAGAGAGCTGCCAATTTCAGTCCGATGGAGGCTCTGCGGTATGAATAACGACTGAACCACCAGAGTGAGTGCGTAAGATTTTTTCATTTTGTGCGTCTTAATGAGAGCAGGTATGGAAGAAAATGAGAGGAAATATGTTATAATAGAGGGTATTCAGAATAAAATGAACATATCAAAATAAAAAAGTATATGAATAAAATTGTTTTACGAATGATTCTTGTATCGTTTTTTCTTTTGCTTTCGATAGGCTCTTTTTTTGTTGTGTTGGCAGTTGAGGCAGATAAACGTATCGCCAAGACAAAAGATGAACAGGCACAATTTCTGAGTAATGCCCGTGCTATTGAGCAGGCTCGTAAGGCGTACCTCGAAAGTATTGCACAGAGTCGTGACGCTTCCAAACAGGCAATGACAACAGCAAAAGCTCAGTACGAGGCTTTACTCAAAGATCAGGCTTCACTCATAGAGCAGAATAAGAAACAGACAATCACAACGGTACCAGTGAAGCAGTTGGTGCCCGTAGCGACTTCGAGTAATGTTACCAGTACGCAAACATCCAAGCCAAAAGCTACCCGTACAACAAAAACTTCTTAACAGATCATTATGAAAAAAGTATTCAAGAAAGCAATTTCTTTCTTCTCGATAAGTATTCTTTTCTTAGCAGTATCTGCCTTTTGGAGCACAGCTTTTCCTTCGATAGATGAGAAAGGAAGGATGATTTCAATCGCCTCTGCTGATGATGAAAAAGATGAAGAAGATGAAGAAGATGATCGCGGTGGAAATGATAATTATTCCACATCAACTGCAAAACAAAAGGAAGAGAAGGTGAAACCTGTATACCGGACTGTTATGGTGCAAAAAATCATTACCGTACTCGATCCTATCTTCACTGTTGATACCGACACAGATGGCGTTGTCGATGGTCTTGATCCGCACCCGACCATTCCAGAGAAAGAATTTTTTACGGACGATGACAACGATGGTATCGCCAATGCTTTCGATGCACACGTTGGAGAAGATGATTTTGCCTATTATGAACAAGAAAATGATGAGAACGGAAATGGTATCCTCGACTCCTATGAAGCGGTGGCGGGCAACTGAATATGAAGAGAAGGGAAGGATTATGAAAACAGATGTTTTCATAAAACTTTTTTCTAATCAATATTCTGAGAAAGAAATGCAAGGTGATATCGCTACAGCCTTTCAGATGTTTCGTAACTTCGAGGCGAGGTTTAGTCGCTTCAGAGAGGAGAGTGAACTCTCGACTTTCAATGTGGGAGAGGGGGGCTCTGTTTCAGAGGAGTTCTTTTTGCTTTTCAAAAAATGTAGAGAGTTTCATACTGTGACGAATGGAATTTTTGATCCGAGTATTCTTGCTGTTCTGGAAAAGATCGGTTACAAAGGAAGCCGTTTGCCGGCAATATCTGAAGCGAAGGGACTTTTTTTACAGATGATTTTTGATGAAAAAAAGAAAACCATACAAAAACCGAAAGATTTGTTTATCGATCTGGGTGGCATCGGTAAGGGTTATATCGTCGATAAAGTGGCTGACTTTCTTTTCAAAAAATATACCAATGGTATAGTGGATGCAGGCGGTGATATGCGGGTTTTTGGCGGTGATAAAGACCAGCATCTCGATTATTTTGCGATTGATGTAGAAAATGCGGTCACAGGAGAGACTTCATCGGTAACACTTGTTCTTAGGGATTGTGCGGTAGCAACATCAGGTACCAGTCGGAGGAATTGGTGGTATCAAGGGGAAAGGCACCATCATATTATCGACCCTCTTTTGAGAAAGAGTGTAAAAAATGGTATTTTTCAAGTAACGGTCATTGCCACGCACGCCGTAGAGGCGGATGTTTTTGCAAAGACGCTTCTTATTCTTGGTTTGGAAGAAGGGTTTTTGTTTGCTCAAGAAAAAAACATCCCGGCATTGTTTGTTGGTGAAAATAAAAAAATAACTCGTAATACTCTTTTTCAAAAATATGAATGGAAAGCATAGAATTGTTACCTTTTCTCTTGTAGTGTTTTCTGCTCTGACTTTTCATACGTATGTTACGTTTGGAGCGATGAAAGATACCGATGTCGATGGCCTGAGCGATGAAGCTGAAATAAACACCTATCAGACTGATCCGCTTCTATTTGATACGGATGGTGATGGCAGGGGAGATGGAGATGAAATTCTTGACGGTACCGATCCGCTTGATCCGGAAAGTTCTCAAATTGCGATCCTCACAAGGCCTGATCCTGGACTCCTTGGTACACCAGAAAAATTCGCTTGGTACACTGGTCGTGCCAGTGGTATTTTGGCATTTGTACTTCTTACGGGGGTTGTCGTTTTTGGTCTCGTTATCAGTTCTCGTGCTTTTACGAAGTTTATCCCTGGCACGACAGCGTATGAGACACACCGTTTTATTTCCTGGCTTGCTTTGGGGACAGTCATCCTTCATTCTTCGAGCTTCTTTTTTGATAATTTTATGAAGATGAAAGTGGTGGAAGCCCTTGTACCGTTCGTGATAACCCGGGATTTTCAGACGACACTGGGTTTCAATGTCGGGCTGACCGTAACGCTCGGCATTATCGCTTTTTATTTTCTCCTCATTCTTATTTTCACTTCAGAGTTTCGTTCACATATTCATCCGAAGGTGTGGCGTGTCATTCATTATTTATCAGCTGGGGCATACATTTTTTTCATATTGCATGGTTTTCTCACAGGAACAGACTCCAAAGAGTGGTGGATGCAGGCGCTGTATGCCACTTCTGCGAGTTTAGTCTTCTTCCTCATTCTCGTGCGTATTCTCTCACGTAATTTCATTCCTGCCGTTCGTACTTGGTATAAAGAGAAAATAGGAGAGACCCCAATGTCTCCGAGCCATTGACCTTCTTTCATACATCTGTCATAGTGTAAGACTGAAACATTCAAATATATGGCAGAAAAAATCGACTTTCCAATACGTATTAACCGTTTCCTTGCCTTACAAGGACTTGCTACACGCCGTAGTGCGGATGGGCTGATTGAACAAGGGCTCGTTTTTATTGATGGCAAGAAAGCCAAACTTGGTGACAAAGTGATGAGTATTGATACAAAAGTAGAAATACGCAAAGACAAAAAACAACCAGTGAAAATGTTTACCTACGTAGCCTATTACAAACCACGCGGTATCATCACTCATTCTCCGCAAGAGAATGAAAGCGAAATCAAAGACATCTCTCCTTTTCCCGACCTTTTCCCTATGGGTCGCCTCGACAAGGCTTCTGAAGGATTGATTCTGCTTACTGATGATGGGCGTGTGACGGAGCGATTGCTCCACCCACGCTTTGCTCACGAGAAAGAATATCTCGTGACGGTACGCGAAAAAGTCCTTCCACAGTCACGGATGACGCTGGAAGCTGGCATCGAAAGCGAAGGAGAGACATTGTTTGCAAAAAAAGTGCAGATCCTTGGTCCGCACACATTGACGATTATTCTGACCGAAGGCAAGAAACATCAGATCAGACGGATGCTCGATGCGGTGCATCTGACGGTAGAGAAACTGGTACGGACACGCATAATGGGTATCCATCTCGGCGCGCTCAAGCCTGGTCAATCACGCACGCTCAAAGGTTCTGCTCGTGCTTCTTTCCTGAAGAGCATCGATCTCAAAGAAAATGCTTGATTTTTCAAAAAATAATTTCTCCATCTCAATCTTTGTGGCACATAAAATTTCCCAGCGGAAATTTTATTAATGTAATTTCCGTAATCTCGATAAAAATCGAGAACCATGCTTACGAAATTTACAGTTGCCTCAAGAGCTTGAATGGAGAATTATTTTTTGTGAGAAACAACGTCTTGTAATATTGGGGTTGATTTTTTGCTTCAGATGTGCTATACTATGAATAGAACTGAATAAACGGGTGCCAGCACGGGTAGCCGTTTTTTTCTTTCTATAAGCCATTTATCGGAATTATGAAGCACTCATATTTTCACGTAAAAGAGGAAAAAAGACCTCTGGAGCAGGTTGTTTTTGACCTTTCTTCCCGAGCCTGCTTCGGTGTTTTTCTTCTGCTTTCTGTTACTCTCACAGGGTTGCTCACTGGTGCGAGTCTCCGCGTCAGTACGATGCACATCGATGAGCCGGTTGTTTTCAATCCGCATACGATTCTCGAAAAAAATGTACGCAAGGTTGTGAACGGATATCCGATCGAAGCGATGTCACCGTATATCGCCGAGCATAAGAAAGTTACCGCCGCGTTCCTTGTCGGTATCGCGAAAAAAGAAAGCAATTGGGGCAAGCGCGTGCCTGTCGATAAGGATGGGGCGGACTGTTTCAATTACTGGGGCTATAAAGGAGAGGGGAGTCGGGGAGTAGAGATGGGACACGGCTGTTTCGGCAGTCCAAAAGAGGCTATCAATATCGTCGGTAAACGTATCGACACGTTGGTTGAGGAATACCATTTCGATACTCCTGAAAAACTCATCGTGTGGAAATGCGGTTTCGATTGCAGTGGTCATAGCAACCAGAGCGTGAAAAAATGGATCAGTGATGTGAAAATCTACTTCAACAAAGTGAATAAATCTTGAAATGAACACAACAAAAAAACCACCCTGGGGTAAACTCAGGGTGGTTTTCCGTTGTGC
>Ga0210044_10001627_pt1 | contig 34343 bp, 56 predicted proteins | sample CryGey13umfilter_2_FD_183959 | JGI IMG/M metagenome (GOLD analysis project Ga0210044, IMG submission 183959) | Groundwater microbial communities from aquifer in Utah, USA - Crystal Geyser 4/9/14 3 um filter (SPAdes) (version 2) | ecosystem: Environmental > Aquatic > Deep subsurface >...
AATAAAATCCAAAGAAGGAATCGTAATTGCAGTAGAAGAAAAACCGAGAAAATTACAGATAACAGATGTAGCTCAAAAAATATTTCAAATTGATGATCACATAGGAGTAGCAGCTGCAGGGTATATTCCAGATGCTAGAAGTCAGGTAGATAATGCAAGATTCTTTTCTCAAAGTAATAAAATGATTTATGACGAAGCAGTAGAAGTAGAAACAATTGCAAAACATTTAGCTGACCAATCTCAACAATATACACAATATGCAGGTGTGAGACCTTTTGGAGTTGCGTTAATTTTAGGAGGGGTCGTAAACAATAATGTACAGCTTTACCTTACAGATCCAAGTGGGACTTACATATCATATGATGCAATTGCAATTGGTTCAGGTTCTGATCAAGTAACAGACTTTTTAGAGAAAACATACAAACATGAATTATCAATAGAAGATGCGTCAGTGTTAGCATCCGCAGCAATTTACCTATCAAGTGAAGACAGAGAAGGAACAAGCCACATTAGAATGGCGCAGATTAAAACAAAAACAGAAACATTCGAATTAGTGTCAGATGAACAAATTGCAAAATATGCAAAAACAGCTAAAGAGAAATATCCTCACGAAAAGAAATAGTCGATTATAATCACATGTGAGATTTAATTACTTTGAAAATATCTGTTGCAATCCCAGAATCAGCATTATCTGATGAATCCTTAAAGCTTGACAAGACACGAAAAATATCTGTACTTGCAAGAGCTTGTGCAATTTTTAAAATAGATACAATTTATGTCTATCAAGAAGGAAATCATAATGAAGACGGCAATCTACTTGTGACAATTTTAAAATATCTTGAAACACCTCAGTTTTTACGAAGAAGACTATTTCCAAAGATGAACGAATTAAAGTTTGCAGGTGTTTTATATCCATTAAAAATTCCGAGTCACTCAACTCCAGCAAATTCTAAAAAAATAAACACTGGAGATGTAAGAGAAGGAGTAGTAGTAAGTCTAAAAGGTAAAAAGTTCATTGATGTAGGCATAAATGAATTAATACCATTTTTTGGTAAAGAGAATGTAGGTAAAAGAGCAACAGTTCAATTCAAGACAGGATATCCTGATTTTTCAGTTAAAGAAATTCAAAGAAACGAGACGTCCCTATATTGGGGATATACGATAAAAGAGAGAGCAAGTTTATTTTCATTGTTAACAGAGTGGCAAGGAAATACAATCATTACTTCAAGGAAAGGAAGAACTGCAACAAAAGAACAATTAGCAAAATATCTAAACTCAGATCTTCCAATTTTGGTGGTCTTTGGCTCACCTGAAAAAGGAGTACATGAAATATTGGGTGGAAAAATGAAAAACATTCAGAATGCAAAAACGCTAAATTTCTTTCCAAATCAGGCAACTGAAACGGTACGTTTGGATGAAGCGCTTTTAGGAACATTGTCAATAATTAATGCATATAAAATAGGTTAAAACAAAACATGGTGGAAAAAAGAAATTTCTTAATTTTGGCAATGGGTTTAGGAGTAATAGGAATAATTATTGGTGGAATAACTATTTGGAATTTTGTAAATAATTTGATAGAGCCATAATCATAATAATAGTTCGTTAACCACATAATTTTAGCAAGTTAACGATGTCTCACATGGTTTATTAGACGGTTGAAGACGATTTCGATTTATCTATGGGACATAGAAAATACGCTCAACCACGTAGAGGAAGTGCAGCATACTATCCTAGAGGACGCGCCAAAAGTATGGAAGCTCGAATCAGATCATGGCCAAAAAATAATTCTGATGAGCCAAAAATTTTAGCACATTGTGGTTTCAAAGCAGGTTGTGTTCAATTAGTTACTATTGATGATCGTGATAAGACTCCAAATGCAGGAAAGCAACTTGTAAGTCTCGGAACAGTGTTAGTAACTCCACCCGTTTCAATATTAGGGGTCAGAGGTTATTCAAAAGATCATTACGGATTACATGCAGAATTTGATGTATACGCAAAAGAGTTCCCAAAAAATATTTCTAAAGAAATTAATTTAAAAAATAAAGAAGGGGCAATGGAAAATGCAGAAAAAATACTGGGTAGAGTCAAAGAGATTTTTGCAATAGTTGCAGTATCACCACGTGATGCGGGATTAGAACAAAAAAAGCCATATATTTTTGAGGCTTTAGTTAGTGGTGGCGATATTAAAAAACAATTTGCACATGTAAAAGAACTATTAGGAAAAGAAATTAAAATTGATCAGATTTTTGAAACAGGTGCAACAATAGATGTTGCAGCAATTACAAAAGGGAAAGGATGGCAAGGCGTCATACAAAGATTTGGAGTAAAGAAAAAACAACACAAATCAAGAAAAACAGTTAGAGAAGTTGCATCACTAGGTCCAATTTCACCAGCAAGTGTAATGTATTCAGTTCCAAGAGCAGGACAGATGGGATTTCATCAAAGAACAGAATACGATAAAAGAATCATGGTAATTGGTAATACAGAAAATAATCAAATAAAAATAAACCCCGATGGCGGTTACAAACATTTTGGTTTAGTTAAAGGAGATTTTATAATTCTAAAAGGCTCAGTTCCAGGAACATATAGAAGATTAATCAAACTTAGAAGTCAAATTAGAAACACACCAGTAAAAATCACAAAGCCAAATATCTTGGAGGTTGTAATTTAATGAAAACTTCCGTATTGACAATAAAAGGAACTAAAGACAGTGAAGTCGAGTTACCATTGGTATTCTCAACTCCATTTAGATCTGAACTTATTCATAAAGCATTTACAAATTTAACTTCACACAAATTCCAACCACAGGGAAGACATCCAACTGCAGGTATGGATGTAGTGGCAAGATCAAATGATCCACCAACAGGACAGCATCAAGCACGTATTGCAAAAATGAAAGGCGGGGGTGGAGGAAGACAAGGTCAAGCAGGAGGTGTTGCATCAGTAAGAGGTGGAAGACAGGCTCATCCCCCAATAGTCGAGAGAGTTATTTTTAAGAAATTAAACAAGAAAGAAAACAAACTAGCATTTTGTTCTGCAATAGCTGCAACTGCATCAAAAGATTTGATAAAAGCAAGAGGTCATAAGATAGAAGGCATAGAATCATTCCCGATTATTGTGACAAATGATATTGAATCAATTTCAAAAGCAAGTGATATTTTCAAAGTATTAGAAGATCTAAAACTTATGAAAGATGTAGAAAGACTTCAAGCAAGAAAACCACGTACTGGAAAGTCATCGCTTAGAGGCAGAAGCAAAAAAGTTGGAAAGAGTGTATTGTTCGTCACAAAAGACGCATCAAAAGTCAGTAAAGCGTGTGGAGCATTGCCAGGGGTAGAAGTAAGAGCAGTAAAAGATTTGAGCGTATTAGATTTGGCACCAGGCTCTGATCCCATCAGATTAACAGTATATTCAAAAGCAGCTATAGAAGAAATTGCAAAAATAAAATCAACACATCTAGAATTAATGGTGAAAATAAGATGAATGTAGATCAAGCAAGTAAAATCATTTTGAAACCATATATTACTGAAAAGACATTTGCCATGGTTGAAAATGAAAGCAAAATTTGTTTCATTGTAGATAGATCAGCAAGCAAACCACAGATAATTGAAGCTGTAGACGCATTGTACAATCAAAAAGCTACTAGTGTAAATACAGCAAGAACAATTTATGGCAAAAAGGCATTTGTACAATTTGAAAGTACAGAAAAAGCCAGAGACTTAGCCACGAAGATAGGAATGCTATAATATGGACAATAAGGCTTCATCAATACAAAGAGAGGATAAATAAAATGGTTAAAGAATTTCTATATCGGGGATTGCAAAAAGAGGAGCTAGACAACATGTCGCTAGAGAAATTATTTACAATATTCAATTCCAGGCAAAGACGATCACTTACACGAGGAATTACAGATGACAAGAGAAAATTGATCGAAGAGATAAAATCCGCAAAAGCTGGAAAAACAAAAAACCCAATCAAAACTCATTCTAGAGATTTAATTATTCTACCATACATGGTAGGTGTTACAGTAAATGTTTTCTCAGGAAAGGAATTCACGCCAGTTTTAATTAAAACTGAAATGATTGGTCATTATCTTGGGGAATACGTCATAACAAACAAAAGAGTCTCACATGGTGCACCTGGTGTCGGAGCATCAAGGTCTAGCCTCTACGTACCATTAAAGTGATTATTATGGGCAGATTCAAATACGCATTCCAAAATTTTGATGCAACAAAACATGTTCGTTCTTCGCTAAGAGAGAAAGACATATCACACAAACATGCACGTGAAGTAGCTGTTGCAATAAAAGGTCTATCAATTGAAAGAGCTAGAGATTATCTTCAAGCAGTAGTCAATAAAGAAAGAGCAATTGCATTTAGAAGATTCAACAATCAAGTTGGACATAGATCAGACCCCGGAATGATGTCTGGACGTTATCCTCAAAAAACAGTAAAGGAATTCATCAAGGTATTAGATAATTTAGAATCAAATGCAGAATACAAGGGAATGGATTTAGATAGATTAAAAATTGTAAATGCTACAGTACACAAAGGTGTAATTGTAAAAAGATTTATTCCAAGAGCAATGGGAAGAGCCACTCCAAAAAACAATGTATTGACACATGTAGAATTGGTGGCGCAGGAGATATAACATGTCAGCAGTAAAAAATGTAATTAAAGACAACTACAATATGATGCTTCTCAAAGACTACTTGAGAGTAGCAATAAAAGATGCAGGATTTTCACATGCAGAAATTTCAAAAACACCAATGGGAACAAGAGTTGCACTACATGTAACACGACCAGGCATCGTTATCGGAAGAAAAGGTTCTGGAATTAGAGAATTGACAGATAAACTTGCAACTGATTTTAAATTAAAGAATCCACAGATATCGGTAGTTGAAATAGCAAAACCAGAACTATCACCAAGCGTAATGTGCAATAGAATGGCATCACATTTGGAACGTGGTACAGCATTTAGAAGAGCTACGATGTGGACATTAAAACAAATCATGGAAAATGGTGCAATGGGTGTTCAAATAACAATCTCAGGAAAATTACGTGGAGATCGTTCCGCATTTGAAAAACATACTGCAGGAATTTTACCTAGAGCAGGACATCATGCAGAAATAATTGTAGATGAAGATATTGCACATGTAAAAACTGCCATGGGGTTAATTGGAATTAGAATAAGAATTGCAATAAATGAAAAATTCATTCCAGAATTTGAATTAAAAACACAAAAACCAAAGAAAGCAAAACAAATCAAAGATGCAGATACTGGAAAAATGAGAGATGAAACCGAAGTAGAACGTAAAGCAAGAACGGAGTCTGAACAAATAGCAATAGAAGAAGAAAAAATGAAAGAGCTTGAGACACTAGAAGAAGAGGAGGCAAAGCTGCTATAATGACCCGATTAACTATGAAAACAATAAGAGAATTAAATGAAAAAGATCTTAAAAGTAAAATCCAAGAAACACGGAGCGAACTTGCAAAATTAAGAGTGGATGGTTCAAAAGGAACATTAAGAAAAGAAAGTGGAAAGCTAAAACCACTCAGACATGATATAGCAAGAATGATGACAAGAATAAACGAGTTGAAAAAGAAATGATTACAGAACACAACATAACATCACACGAACTGATAGGATTACACGCACAAATCACGGATTCATCTAATTCACAAATTATAGGATTAAATGGAACAATTACAGATGAAACAAAATCAATGATTATAATGAACACCAAAAACGGAACTAAAATGATTGTAAAATCAAATAACAATTGGAAATTTACAGTTGATGGTAAAGAGATCATTTTAAACGGTACACAAATTGCAAAAAGGTCATTTGATAGAATAGGAGGAAGGGCATGACATCAAACATTGGACTAAAAGTAAAGGCACCAAGCAGAGAATGCACAGATACACATTGTCCATTTCATGGAAAACTATCAGTTAGAGGAAAATTATTTGATGGTAAAGTCACAAGCAATAAAGCAAAGCAGACAATCACATTACAAAAAGAATCCCCAATTTACTATCTAAAATTCAAAAGATATGCAAGAAGTAAAAATACAATTCATGCACATGTACCGGAATGCATTGATGTTCAAACAGGTGATCATGTATTGACTGCTGAATGCAGACCAATATCAAAATCAGTATCATATGTAGTAGTAGAGGTTAAAGCATAATGGCAAAACAAGCAGGAAAAGGAGTAGCAGAATTCCGTCCTCGTGTAACAAAAGCAATTCCAATTGGTGCACAAATAGTGTGTGCAGATAATACAGGTGCAAAAATTCTAGAGATAGTAATGGTGCAAAGACATCACACCAGACATGCACAATTAGCAGCTGCATCGGTTGGAGACTTTTGCAATGTTGTTGTAAAAAAGGGCCCAGCTGAGTTAAGAAAACAAGTGTATGGGGCAGTTATAATTAGACAGAAATATGCAGTTCGTAGATTAAATGGTGTAAGAGTATGCTTTGAAGACAATGCAGCTGTTTTGATAACTCCAGAAGGAGAAGTCAAAGGAACTGACATCAAAGGACCAGTTGCAGCAGAAGCTTCAGAAAAATGGCCAAGAGTAGCTAATTTGGCATCAATGGTGGTATAAAATGAAACCAACAAAAATGCGTAACAATTTGATTTACAAGGCAACGTTCCACACTAGAAGTAAGCAACTCGGAAGTCAATTATCAGAAGATCTTCGTAAAAAATATGGTAAAAAAAGTGTCAGAGTTATCGAAGGAGATAGTATAAAAATTGTAAGAGGTGAATTCAAAGGAGTTGATGGCAAAATATCAAAAGTATCAACAAAGAAAAGTAGTGTTGCCATAGAAGGAGTTAAAAAAGAAAAGACAAAAGGAGACAAATTTGATGTCTATATTCACACATCCAATCTAATAGTTACAGGGTTAAACACGGACGATAAATGGAGAATTGCAAAATTAGAAGGGAAAAAACCAACTGAAAAACCAAAAGCAGTAATAGAAAAAACGACAAAGAAAGAAAACACAACTAAAGAAACATTAGTACCTAAAAAAGAAAAAAAGGAAGTTGAAAAATAATGGTAAGCATATCTGGAAGTAAAAAACTCAAAAGACAAATGGCTCCTCAATTCTGGGGAATTAAAAGAAAAGACAAGAGATTTGTAATCACAGTTAGACCAGGACCACATAAAAAAGAATATTCAGTACCAACGGCAGTATTTCTCAGAGATGTGTTAAAAATTGTAACGACCTTAAGAGAGGCAAAGGCGGCAATCTATTCAGGTAAAGTCAAAATTGACGGGGTGGTTAGGAAATCACTTCATCATGCAATTGGATTAATGGATGTTGTAGAATTAGAAAATGTTTCAGAAGTATATCGCCTAGTTCCAATGGAAGGAAAATTACTAAAACCATTACAAATTAAAGATTCAGAAAAAACAAAAAAACTTGTCAGAGTTACAAGCAAAACAACTATTAGCAAAGGTAGAATGCAGATAGGGTTTCATGATGGACGTTCAACAATTTCAGACATTAAAGTAAATGTCGGAGACACATGTTTGATACAAATTCCAGATCAAAAAATTCTTGAAGTTATAAAATTAGAAAAGGGTTCACATGTTTTGGTAACTCGCGGAATTAACGCAGGACAAATTGGTACAATTGAAACCGTTGAAGAAGGAACTTACATTTTACCTAAACGTGTAGTATTAGTTTTAGGAGAAAGAAAAATTGAAATCCCAACAGACATCATACTAGTAGTAGGAAAAAAGGAGCCTCTAATCCAAATAAAGTGATCACATGTCCCAAATAACAGAATCCCCAATGAAGAAAATATCTTTAGAAAAAGTCGTCCTTAATATGGGATTAGGAAAATCTGGAGACATAATTCTAGTAGCAAAAAAAGCATTAGATCACATCTCAGGTAAAAAATCATGTGCACGAGATGCAAAAGAAACACAAAGAGAGTGGGGTGTAAGACAAGGAGAACCAATAGGAGTTGCAGTTACAATAAGAGGAAAAGATGCACGTGATTTATTGAAACGATTACTTGATGCAAAAGCAAACCAAATAAACGGTAAATCATTTGATAATTTTGGAAATTTCTCCTTTGGGATTAAAGAACACATTGACATTCCGGGAGTAAAATATGACCCACAAGTTGGAATTTTAGGTCTAGGCATTTCAGTGACATTAACAAGACCAGGGTATGGAATTAGAAAAAGAAGTAAGCATAAAGCAAGTGTAGGAAAATCACATACCATAAAAAGTCAAGAAGCAAAGGATTATCTAGTTAAAGAGTTTGGAGTGACGATAGTATAATGGCAAAAGACAGATCATACGAAGCTACTGGAAGAAAGAAACATGATTTTGGCAGAGGTTCCAAATGGTGTAAACGATGTGGAGATTACACAGCTGTAATTCAAAAATATGAGTTAATGTTATGCAGACGATGTTTTAGAGAAGTGGCAACATCTTTAGGTTTCAGGAAAAATATGTGATATAAATGCCAGCACAGAATATTTTAGCAAATCTATTTGTAACATTATACAATAATGAAGCTAGAAGAAAAAGCGATTGTATAATTCTTCCAACTTCAAAATTGGGAATTGAAGTTCTAAAAACACTTCAAAAAGATGGATACATTGGAGAGTTTGAACATATCGATGACAAAAGAGGAGGAAAATTCAAAATCGAATTATTAGCAAAAATTACAAAGTGTGGAGCAATTTCACCAAGATTTAAAGTAAAAAATACAGAGTACAATGATTGGGAGCAACAATATCTACCAGCATACAACAGAGGAATGTTACTAGTAACAACAAATCAAGGAGTCATGTCACATCATGATGCGGTAAACAAAGGATTGGGAGGATTTTTGATAGGATATGTCTACTGAGCAAATTGAGAAATTCCAAGAAGTAGTAGACATACCAGATGGGGTAAAGGTAACATTAAAGAAAAACATGCTGCATTTTGAAGGCCCACTAGGTAAAACATACAAAAATTTCAGAAACATACCGGTAAACATAGAGATCAAAGATGGAAAAGTGATACTAAAATCACAAGGATATAGAAAAAGAGATTATTCAATATTGCACACTGCAAGATCAATCATCAGAAATCTTTGTGAAGGTCTTGTAGTGGGATACACAATTAAAATGAAAATAGTATTTGCACATTTTCCAATTACAGTAAAGGTTCAAGATAGAACGGTATTGATTGAAAACTTCCAAGGCGAAAGATCATCTAGAATTACAAAAATCATTGGAAACACAAAAGTAGTACCAAAAGGAGAAGACGTAATTTTAACCGGAGAAGTATGGAATGACATTACACAAACAGCTGCAAACATAGAACTACGCAGCAAGGTAAAAGACAAAGATCACAGAGTCTTCTTAGATGGCGTATATGCATATGAGAAGAAAAAAGGAATAGAAAAATAATACATTTGGACATATCAATCATACCACATGACCCTTGATCCGGAATTTTCAAAACAAACATCATCGTTAATAGAACAGACGTTAGAACTATACAAAACAGCTGGTGCATCGCCAAGAGTAGGACAGCTTTGGAATTGTCAAAACGTAGGAGATTTTCTTTGCGGTTTTTTTGTAGGAGAAATGGTTGGTTCTGCATTAAGCGCATTTCAGATTGTTCATAAACGTGAACCAACTGCAGATGAACATATGGAGATAATTGAACTTGTGGAAAATCATTCTAACGAGATTAAAGAATTCTTTGCAAAATTCAACTAAAGACATACAAGTTTAACATAAAGCCCAATGGGCGCAAGGATTAAATCGCTTTTACTAAGGTACAAACTTGTGCCTCCCTAGCTCAGCGTGGTAGAGCATCCGACTGTTAATCGGATGGTCATCAGTTCAAGTCTGATGGGAGGCGCTTCTTATGTCTATTCTTGAATTTTGAAACAGTGTTTATCAAATCAATATTGCAAATCCATTCTCTCAATAACAAATATTTCTAAATTCGAATTTAGAAATATTGATCGATTGACACTATTTGGTTTACTCTATTAGACATGTTAGATCTAATAGATGATCGCATATCTACTATAATGCAGGAGGGTTACATTGGTCAGAACTAGAAGAGCCAATAGATATTGTGTGGATTGTGGAGCTAGACTTGTATATTATCCAAGATTATCCAATCCAAAAGCACCAAACGAACACAGAGTACTAGTATATGCATGTCCAGACTGTACAGAAGATTTTGAAAAACCAAAGATGTTCTCAATTAGACGAAATCAGGTAGAGGATCCTCTTGAAACAGTGGAGATAGAGATAACTCAAATCCAGAAAAAAACCAGTTAGAAATGAAGGAAGTTTATTAGCAGATTTACAAGTTAGAAAACAAATGGAGTATGGAAAGTCTAGAAGTAATGGGTGGTACATTTTACCTATATTTCTAGGGTGGATTGGTGGGATTATTGCTTATTTTATTTTAAGACGGGATGATCCAAGAAAAGCAAAAAAATGTTTGTATTTGGGAATAGTTTTGGGTATTGTTGGAATAATCCTTAACATCATAATCATTACACAGATTCCAGAATTTACACCAAACTTTAACGTGAAAGTCTAAAAACAAGCACAAAGAATCAATTGCAAACAGGCGTACATTTCTAATATTTCTAAATTCGAATTTAGAAATATTTGTTATTGAGATAGGCAGATACAAGAATTTAGAATCATATAGAACTAGTTTGAATTATGGGATAATGAGCACATCTAGAATGCGAGATAATGTTGAAAGATGGTTAATTCATGAAGGCCTTTCTTTTGAAGAAATGAAAAATTCTGAAAATACATTTCAAATCCTAGTAAAGCATGCAGGAAAATATGGAATTCCTGCAGAAATATTTGAACCAAAATCTCAACCAGGGGTTATCGTGATAGGTGCCAAAGTAATAATGAAAGACAATCAAATTGCAAGATACTTGGGCTTTACCGAGGATGAAAAAGAAAAAGTTGAGAGGAGAGTTGCTGAATATTGCAATTCAATACAAGCAATAAATCGAATTGTTACCGAAGATGGTAAGCAAAAGGTAGGGGTATTTGTTGTATTAGATGATAAAGAGAACATAAACCAACAAACAGTTATCGATGCAATGAACAAAGTGTCAGAGTTGCATGAAAAAACATCTAGATTTTTGATGAAAACTTTCTAGTCTCTTTGGTTTCAATAAGATTATGATAATTTTTAGACAAAATTTGTCAATTAGACATCAATACTAAAAAAAATTTCTCAAAAGGATGAATTTGTCATAGTTACGCCTACACGTTAAACCCCCCTTGAAAAATATCATGTTTAGTCATAACATGATTTTATCAAAAATAGGTATTTTGATGGGGGGATTAACACTTGTGCCTAGCAGAGAAAAGCAACCACAAAACCACCTTGATGCTCCACCTAAACATGTGTGATGTTTTATTGTCATGCGTAAAAGCTAAACCCCTCAAAATTCCTTGTTTTTACAAGAATTTTGGGTGTAAAAAAGGGTCAATTACTCAGAATGGAGAACAGTAAAAAAATCCAAGATCTTGATCAATATCTACAACAAAACAACAGATGTCATTTGTGCTTTTATCGATTACATATAGCAAATTATTGAATAGATACAGCAAAAATCAACGGAACTGCAATTATTCCAAAGATTACCGCAATTTTCAGATAATCCTTCTTTCCCAGAGGCTTGAATCTTCCCATAATACTTCCCCTCTATTTTGACATATTTTTAATTCATTTGATAAATTCTCAAGAATTTGGTAAAAGTTGATGTAATATTGGACTGTATTTCATGATTTTACGCTGCAACTATATACTAAATTTTAGTAGTTTACATCATGGCACGAATTGGCATAATTATTGTAATTGCTATAATTATAGTTTCGATGGGATCTGCAATGTACATGTACACACAATATCAGACTAATTTCATCATTGGAAAAATGGGAGAACCAGTAGTAGTAGGACCCGTAGAATACGCAATATCATTTGATGGAACTCACAAAGGAAATAAAGAAACAATACCTGAAAACACGTTTGTAAAAATCAAAATAATTGCAAAAAATATCACTGATGAACAAACTAGAATTTCTGGAGGTCAGTTTTACCTAGTCGATGAAAAACAGCAAAAACATCAAGCAGCGTATGGTGGATTTTCTGCAGATGATCTGCGGGATTATTTGTTAGAACCAAACAAACCAGTAATGTTTACCACACAATTTGATGTTCCATATGATGAACAAAAACAATACAGCATAACAATACGTCCAACAAAACAACAATCATCATTAGACACAGCAGTTATTTGCATCACTAATTGTTGATCGCAAAAAAATATTGTCAATTTTTACTATCGCTGAGGCAATAATGTGTGACTTTAACCATATAACATCTATGAAAAAAGAATCTAGGCATGGCAACATCCAAAGCCAAAAGAGCAGAAGCAGCTAAAAAAGCGGCACGTACAAGAAAAAGAAATGCCGCATTAAAAGCCGCTGAAGCAGCAAGAGTGGCAGCAAGAAGAAAACGAAGTCGAGCTGCCAAAAAAGCAGCAGTAACTCGTAAGAGAGCAACTCCAAAAAGAAAAGCAGCTCCAAAAAGAAAAGCAGCTAAACGAAGACGATAGTCTGCTTTCTTACCTTTTTTCCATTTTATTTGATGTTAAAACAAAATGTTTCTAAATTTGAATTTAGAAATATATTATTTTTAATCGTTACTTATTTTTAATTCAGGCATGACAAAAACATGTTCTGGTTTTATCTTTAGAATAATTCTTTTTTCGTTTTCTCCTTTGAACGGATAATGATTTTTTCCCATGTATTGCTGAGTTAATTTGTCTGCATGTGTGTAATCATAGTCAGGAATTATTTCCTCAACTTTACCACGAATTGTTGTCATATCAAGTGGATTGTTATTAGATACAACTGATACGGCGACTCTAGGATCACGTAAAATATTTTTGTGTTTGATTCTACCTTCAGCGGTATTTACTAAAACATATCCAGAGTCAAAGTTAGCCCAGACAGGTGAAAGATGAGGAGAACCGTCTTTCATTAAAGTTGCAATAAAAACAATATTTTTTTGCTGAAACAGTTTTATGACTTTTTCTTCCAAATTTATCACAATTTTACAGATCTCTATTAATCATCATTTTAATTTTTTGATCGGTACTTTTCAAATCATCAAAAAGAGTTACAAATCTTTGATCTAATCATTGTTATCAGAATTTTCCATAATATTGGTCATGGCTCGATTCATAATTTCCATTACGATGTACTGAGAATAGTCTGCAGAGTTTCCTCCCTTGGTTTTTTTAGTTTTTGCTGTTTTTGGAGTAAGCGATCTCAGAATTTTTTCAATCTTTACAGAGGTGTTATCAATGACCTTAGAGTATTTTGACTCAAAATCAGCAGGGGCAGCATAGCCAAGTAGTTTTGTTGAGGTGCTGTAAAATTTTGTGATCGCACCACGAGATTCCTCGATTTTTACAATTTCAATTAATCCAGATTCTTTTAGAATATCAAGATGATGGCGGACAGTAGTTAAGGCTTTTTTATATCCTGTCTTTTTTAGCTCATTTGAAATCTGGTCGGCAGATAATGCACGATGGTATAGGATTTCAATGATTTTTGAACGTGCAGGGTCTTCAATTGCACGTGCGTGTTGGACGCTAGTTGTAAGAATACGATTTACTTTGATTTCTTTTTCTAGTAATGTAGACATGCTGATTATTCCTATTAGTTTGATCTAAAAGATCCACGTATCATATTTTTTTGTCTAATCGCATCAATTTTTTTTTGTTATCAGTATAATGAAACCGCTATTAAAAGAAAACTACCGCTATCAGATTTATTGTAGCATATATAAAATTATTACAACAGCTACAATAGAATCATTACCACTACTATTATTATGATATTAGTATCATAATTATAATACCGCTATGAATATTTTAAAAAATTAACAAAAATAAAAAATTTGAAAAAGACACATCCCATAGACACACAGATATGACAAAAAGAATATCCTGTAAAATCAATCAAGTGTTGAATTCGAGTTGAATGTTATCGCGGAGTCAATATCCAGCCATGGCAAAAAAATATTTCAGTTAAAGAGAATGACCTGTCAGTTTTTCATATGCAATGACATATCTATTGGTCATTTTTTGAATTACTTCACTTGGTATTACAGGAGGTATTGGTTCTTGTCCAGTATCCCGTGCATCGTCGAATTGTTTTTGGTAACCATGTTCGGTTAGCCAGTCACGTAGTATCTGTTTATCAAAGGATTCTTGAGTTTTACCAACTTGATAAGTTTCTTTTGGCCATAAACGGTATTCATCAGGACCAATAGAATCGCCCAGAGTTATTTTTCCATCTAAAATTCCAAACTCTAGTTTTAGATCAGCCAAAATAAATCCAGCATTATCTGCAATTTCAGACATTTTTTTGTAAATGTCAATGGATGTTTTTTCAAGCCATGAATATTGCTCTTCATTAACCAGTTTCATGCTCAATGCTTTTTGTTTGTCAATTGGAATGTCATGTTCTGATTTTGTAGTTGGATCAAATATTGGCTCTAAGAGTTTTGAAGCAAGCGTAGTATCAGTTCCTTGTGGTAGTTTCACTTCACCTTTTTTCCATCTATTAATCAGACTACCATAAAAATAGCCTCGAACCACACACTCTATTGGAAGCATCTTCATTTTTTTTACAAGAATTTCAGTGTCTGATTGTCGTTTTACAAAGTGATTAGAAATAGGAAGTTCTTTAAACCAAAATTCTGCAAATTTGCATAAAACCTCTCCTTTTTTAGGAATGTCTTCTTTGAATTTTACGTCATATGCTGAAACCCTGTCTGAAAATTTGAAGAGCAGTGTCTTTTCATCGATATCATACAGATCCTTTACCTTGCCAGATGTGAGAAATTTCACAGCCAAACTATATCACAATTGGATTTAACTGCTCGGAATTATGAGCCCATCATACCTACCATTTTTGGCAATTCTCGATATGCTTTGCTTACAAAGATGCCATTATCGGCATTGATCATCACAAACTGCATGGAATTATCAGACGGTGGGGATATGATGATCTTTTCTCCGGGTTTAAGAGATTTGATATCAATGGTATCACCATCTCCAAAATTCACATGAAGGTTAGTGAGTGACTTTGATCCGATATTTTGCAAAGTAATCCTTCCAACTACAAAGAGATTTTGACTATCAATAATGGGGTCTACAAATAAGTCATACTCTTGAACAGATATGGATAATTTTGCAATGTCTAGTCCAAAAATTATTGCCATAATTCCAATAGAGCCGCCAATAATGGCGATAAGAATAGTGTATGATTTCACTGCAAATATTAGGATTTTCTAATAATTAAGATTATTTTACTTGAACACCATTCCAAAATGCCACCATTCCTTTGATCTTTTTGGCAGCATCGTTTGGTGTTTCATAATACCATGCACAATCTTTGTTGATTTTTCCATTAACGGTTACAGAATAGTAATTTGCCATTCCCTTCCAACCGCAAAAGGTTGTCAAATCAGTTTTTTTAAAATATTCTGACTTTATTGAATTAATTGGAAAGTAGTGATTTCCTTCAACTATTACAGTATCGTTACTTTCTGCAATTACTACATCATTCCAAATTGCTTTCATGGCATAATTTCCTAAAAAACAATATTTAAAGACTCAAATTATTGTTTGTCTTGTTCAGGTATCACAGATAGAGTAGTAGTAGAGATTACGTGTTTGACTTTTCTAATGTTTTTGGTAATTGTATCTTCTAATTCTTTTGACGTGTTTGCCTCTACTTTAACAAAAATATCATAAACACCGAATGTCCCTCTTGCTTCTTTTACATTGTCAATTTTTAGCAGGTTGCCCATAACATCCATTTCGTGGGCTACTTGGCTTTTAACTAGAACGTATGCAGTTTCCATCTTATTCTCCCTTCATTTCAAGACGTGTTTTAAACTCTGGGGTAATTCCTAACGAATCATAGTTTCCAGACGAACAGGTAAAACACATTGAATCCTTTGGGATTCCAACAGCCGCTGCAAGATTTTCAGCATCATTATACCCCAAAAAGTCAGCCCCGATACTCTTTCTTACCATTTCAGTCAATTCAACTTCAGTCATTTCATTGCCAGAGTATGTTGCAAGCTCATCCTGAGATGGAAAATCAATTCCAGCATAACAGGGAAATTTGATTGGAGGATATGTAATGACCATGCTGATTTTTTTAGCACCCGCTCTTCGTAATGCTTGAATAATTGCCTTTGAGCTAGTACCTCTAACCAGACTATCATCAATTACAACAACATGTTTTCCTTCGATGATTTCTTTAATTGGAATAATCCAACGATTAATTTCAATTCTGTCGCTTTGGTGTGGCTCAATAAAACTACGTAATGGTCCTTTCTTGCTGTATCTATCTTTGAGTAATCCCTCATCAAAAGTAATTCCTAGTTCTTGGGCATAACCCAAAGCTGCAGGTCTTGCAGAGTCAGGAACAGGTATTACAAGGTCTGCATCTAGTATGGGAAATTTTTTTGCTAAAAATCGGCCGATGTTTTTTCTTGAGATGTAAATGTTAGCTCCTTCCATGTTACTTGAAGGGTGTGCAAAATAAGTAAATTCAAAAGAACAGTGAGCTCGTGATGTATCCTCAGAGAATCGTTCAGTCTCCAATCCATTTTTGCTAAGTTTAATCAATTCACCAGGTTTGACATCACGTTGTAACTTTGCGCCAACTGCAGAAACTGCAGAGGATTCAGATGCGATAATGTACGTATCATCAGATGCCTTGTAGCCCAAAACCATAGGTCTGAATCCTTTTGGGTCTCTTGCAGCATAGACATAGTTATCATCAGAGATAAATGTAAAACAATAAGAGCCAACCATTTCATTTTTTAAAATAGATAATGCTTTTCCCATTTGACCATTTTCAGAAATTAATGATACCAGTCTTTGTGCTGCAACTAGAGTATCACTTGCATTCTGAGGAGTAAAAGAACATCCCCCCACCAAATTAGATAGTTCTTGCACATTTGCAATTGTTCCATTATGGGCAATACAAAGATCCTTTACTTTGAGGGGTTGTGCATTTTCAAGAGTGCTTCGCCCCATAGTAGAATATCTAACATGGCCGATTACCGCAGGTGAAGCATAATCCTCACATATTTTCTTAAACTCTGATGATGCGCCAGATACAAGACCTAATCTTTTGAGCGGTTCTTTGTTTGGAATTGCAATTCCCCATGCTTCTTGTCCTCTATGTTGTAACGCTCTTAGTGCATCAATTGCCATTGGAACAACATTAGTTCCACTAAGACTGAAAATTCCAACTACGCCACAATTCTCCTTAACCATGAACTACCAACTCCCTTAACGAATTAAACCAAGTTTTTTGAGCCTTATCAACTCTTAGATCTATGATCGGTTTACTTGCTTTGTTTAATTTGATATTTTTACCGTCAAACATTCCAATCATTTTGTATGAGACCTTACTCTTTTTGAGAAGACCGTCTAGTTTTTGGAGGTTTTTCTTTTCTACAATTAAGAGATATCTGGAATGAGTTTCAGAAAACAACACCTTGTCAACTTCTAGTTTTGGACCAGGGACTTTTTCCAATGATATGTTACATCCAATTTGATTTGTCATGCAAAGTTCTGAAACTGCTACTGCCAGACCACCTTTAGAGCAATCATGTGCTGCTTTGAGTAATCCTTTACCAATTACATCCAACACTACATTCATGTGAGATTTGGATTCTGCAAAATTTACAACTGGACATTTTCCGCCAACAAATTTGTGAATGTACTCATAGTATTCAGAACCACCCATTTCATCTCTAGTATCACCGATAATCACAAGACTGTCACCAGAGTCTATTTTCTGAGAGTAAAGAGGAGTCTTGTCAATCAAGCCCAAGATTCCAATTATCGGGGTAGGTTTTATCGGCCCGGTCGGAGTTTCGTTGTACAAACTAACCTTTCCACCAACACATGGAATTTCAAAATATTTTGCAAAGTCAGTGATTCCTTTTAGAGACTCCAAAAATGTCCAAAAAATTTCTGGGTTTTCAGGATTTCCAAATTGCAAATGATCAAGCATGCCAATTGGTTTTGCACCAGTACAGACAACATTTCTGCATGCTTCCTCAAAGCATCCAATTGCTCCCTCCCTTGGATTGATGTAGCAGTGTTTTGGATTGCCATCTATTTTTGCTGACAAAAATTTACCATTGTCTAATCTAAGGACAGATGCATCTTTACCAGGCTTTACAACTGTTCTAATTCCAACCTCATAATCATATTGACCATACACCCAAATTTTGCTAGCAATATTTGGAGAAGCAAGAAACTTCATCATCATTTTTGAATAATCAGAAACAGGTTTGAGTTTTTTTTCTTGTTCTATCTTTTCTAGATATACAGGTTTTTTTGATGGTCTGTCCAAAAGATTGGCGTTTGCAACAACATCTGTTGGAAGATTAGCACATGTCTTGCTACCTTTTTTGACATGCATCATATTATCAAATGTAACATGACCAATAACAGAGCAGGTTATACGAAATTTCTTACAAATTTCCCGGAGTTTTTTTAGTTTCTCATTATTTGTAACAATAAGCATTCTCTCCTGAGATTCAGATACCATAATCTCATCAGGATTCATATCGGATTCCCTAGTGTGAACTTTGTTTACATCCATCTCAATTCCAATAGATAACGCATCTGCAGTTTCAGAGACAGCGCAAGACAGTCCACCACCGCCAAGGTCCTTCATTGCATGAATTAGATGTTCATTTCTTGCCTCAAGAATTGCCTCTATGATTAGTTTTTCAATAAATGGATCTGGGATTTGTACTGCCGACCTATTTTCAGACTCTAAAGAATCAGATGCAAACTGTGAGCCACCAATACCGTCTCTTCCCGTAGAGCCTCCAAGCAGAACTACAATGTCGCCTTTTTTGGCATGATTTTTTATCAGATTTTTTTTCTTACCAAACCCAATTGCTGCAACATCAACTAGAGCATAATTGGAATAGCATTCATCAAATTCAACTTCGCCTCCAATGGTAGGGATTCCCAAACAATTTCCATAATCTGCAATTCCAGTAACTGCATTTTTAAAAAGCCATCTTGCTTGCAAGTCCTTTTCAATATCTCCAAATCTTAGGCTATCAAAAATTGCAATAGGCCTGGTTCCTGCAGATAAAATATCACGAATCACACCACCCACTCCAGTTGCAGCCCCACCATACGGCTCCACAGCTGACGGATGATTGTGACTTTCAATGTGAGCTGTAATTACATAACCATCCCCAACATCTAGCACTCCAGAATCATATCCTTTTTCAGATATTACAAGAGGTCCTTTCATTGGTAGCATTTTGAGATGTTTTTTTGATGATTTGTATGAGCAATGCTCAGACCATTCAGCAGCTACAATTTGTAATTCAGTGGATGTTGGTTTTCGTCCAATCTTAGATGTAAGATCATCTAGTTCTTGTGGCTCTAGACTCAATTCTTAACACCGATTGTATTTATCAGCGATTCAAAAATCAGAGAAGACGGTTTATTGTCAATTGGATTAATTGCAGACTCGGCTGCTCTTTCTGGATGTGGCATCATGCCAACAACGTTTCCATTCTCGTTGCAAACTCCAGCTATTCTATCAGTGGAACCATTTACCACTTCACTGTATCTAAATACTATTTGATTATTTTTCTTTAATTTTTTTAGTGTCTCGTCATCGACATAATATCGTCCTTCACCATTTGCAATCGGAATTGGAATTTTTTGATGCAGTTTTAATTTATTTGTAAAAGGAGTCTTGTTGTTTTCAACTATCAAACTAGTCCAATTACACATAAAATTCAGCGATGTGTTTTTGAGTAATGCGCCAGGCAGCAAACCAGCCTCAACTAGAATCTGAAATCCATTGCATACACCTAAAATTGGAATTCCTTTATCGGCCATCTTTCTAACATCGTTAATTATTGGACTGTGAGCTGCAATTGCCCCTGACCTTAATCTATCACCATAAGAGAATCCACCTGGCAAAATAACGGCATCAATATTTTTTGGCAATCCTTTGTCATGCCAGAAATACTGAGCATCGAGATTGAAAACATCAGTCAATACGTGATACATATCACGATCGCAATTGCTTCCTGGAAAAACTACTACCCCTACCTTCATACTATGATTTATCAACAGAGATATTTAATTTGAGTCGAGTCAAAAAACCCAGAATCGATAATTGTTTGATCGCCATTCAACACAACAAATTAGACACATCTAAGCGTCAAAGACTTCAACAGTAATATTACTTACCATTGGGTTGTAAATTCGCAATTCATCACATATTTTTTGTACTTTGGTTTGTGCTGATTTTTTATCTTTTTCTTTGATTGTAAATTTCAGCATCTTTGCAGTCTTAATTTTAGATATTGCAGAATCGCCACCTTTCAGTACAAGGTCATTTAGAATTGTTTCGCCCTCAGGATCACTAATTCCAGGTTTATTTTCAATGGTCACATGAACATTAAAGGCAGCCATTAAGTTGCAAAATCAAAAAGAGGTTAATCTATCTTCCTACGAGATTTGGGAGTTTAGAAGAATGATCATTTTTCCATTTCGTCAACTGTCTGATTTTCCAATACTGGCTTTTGAGTAGGTTGTATCACAATAGGATCTAAGGACTTTTGTTTTGAATTAAATTCTTCAAATGCGATTTCAGCTTGATATGTTACAATTTGGTGCAATCCTGCCAAAACTCCCAAAATAGCAACAGCCCCAAGCATATACACAATAATCGTAGTGGATTTCAATGATTTTTAAAATGCTGTATGAACTTAAGGATTTATGAATAAATTTAAAAAAGAAAAATATCATAATCAAGCTTCAATTTGGGATTCGTCTGCTTTAAATCCAACTTTTGCATGAGTGCCATCACATCGTGGTTTATTGTTTGATGTACCACATCTACACAAGGCAGCTATCTTCTGACCATCTACAGTCACTATACAAGGACCATCCTTCATAGCTTGGAGAATTATTTTTGCCATAATTTGTATTGATTTGTAGGAACTTAAGCATTTTGAGTTTAGAAAATTTTGATCTAATGTAAAAATAATTCCCATTTATGGGAGTTGTAAAAATCGTTTGTGTCTGCTGTAAATGACATCTAGTTAAATCCCACAACATTGTAAACAAGTTGTTGGACTATTCATTTTATAACGATTCATCAAGACCTGAGGAGCTGTCAAGATCACTGGATTCTATCGTTAAATGTTACAAGTGTGTATCAAATGAAAATTTGTGTTGGTTTCACTCAGAATATGTAAAAACAGTTCTCATCAGAGATACAAAATCTACAATCTCAAGATTAAAGAAAAAAATTAGTTGCTTCCTATAAGGAAGACAACATTTACACTGGTATTGACATCTTGGTCAGATGAAAATATTGGTGTGGGGGCAGATGACTTTGCAACTCCACTGTATGCCATGTCATACATTGGCATTGGATATGGCATTGAAAATTCAGAGAGGGATATTGCCTTTACCCCAATTATCTTGTAATTGAGTGGGGATAACGCTATTTCTGCTTTTGACTTTGCATTTAGGACTGCTTTTTCTAAAAGCTCATCTTTGAGTTTTGATGCAAGTTCTGGAGAAAGTGAAAAGTAAACACTGTCCACTCTGTTCACTCCTGCATCAACAGCACTATCAATTATTGCAGCTAAACTGTTAAGCTTTGTAGTCTCAACATTGATGATATTATTTACTCTATATCCAATGAGTTCTTGGGTATATCTACCAGTTTCCTTATCCTGATATCTATCATATACAGGATAGATGTTAAACTGGGACGTGCTGATTTCTGAGTCAGTGATTCCTACTTGTTTTATTGTAGTAATCACTTTGTTCATCAATTCAGAGTTTGCATCAAGTGCGTCTTTGGCAGTTTTTTCTTGAATTTCAACACCAAAACTAATGTTTGCAAGATTTGGCTTTACGCTTGAGATTGCATTACCGGTTACAGATATCACTTTTTCCCTAGATGGAAAAGGAGTAACTTCCTCCTGAGCAACTGCGTTTGGGGCAACTGAAATAGCACCCATAGTTACAGAGACTACCAGTACAGCAATCACGGCTGTAAAGATTTGTTTTGAATGTTTCATGATTACATAAGAGAGAATTTTGTAGATAAGGTTTGATTAAATTTCAATTTAACAACAAGTATTATTAAGAGATGCAATATTTTACTGGTTCAATGAAAGAGGACATTGAAGGTACGGGTGGAGACACAGTAGGAATTGCAGACAGGGTTGAAATTTTATCCACTGAAGATCTAAAGCTAAAATCAATAGGAGAGATACTTAGTTCAGATTCCAGCAGAGCAATTTTAAAAATTTTATTTAACGATTCACTAACAGCAAATCAGATATCACAAAAGACAGAGATTTCATTGCCTCTAGTAATTTATCATTTAAAAAAGATGCAAGATGCAGAAGTAGTAAAAATTACCAATATTGGAAAAAATACAAAGTCTCATGACATGAAATTTTATACAGTAGACAAGCTTGCAATAGTAATCTTGCCTGCAATAATGTCAGAGCCTGCAAAAAAGAGTAAGTCACTTTTTAATTCGTTTACAAGAATTCACAGATTGGCAACGCTTGGGGGCGCATCTATAGCTGCATGGTTCTCATCACAGATGATTCAAAATGGATCAGTGGTAACAAATGACGGCATATCAACTAGCCCAATACCACCAGAGATGGCATTCAAATCAATGCCAGCAGATGCACCTGAAGCAGTACTAGAATCATTACCAGCTGATGAAATGGCAAGAATGTCAGAAACATCCGGAGATACACTGATACAATCTGCACCTATGCAAACAGTAGATCCAATAGTCCAGATACTGTGGTCTGCAGTTGCTGTATTGACAGTAATAGTTGTAGGTCTAGTCATAGAAGTCATAATTACAAAACGACGTAAAAACATCGCCAAACATTGAAATTTATATCAGATTAGAAAAGAACACCACAGATTGTCAAGATCAAGGTATTGGAAGATTACTCCAGACGAGATGGAAAAATTTGTGTATAATGAAGAAAAATTACTAAACTGGGAAATCAAATGTGTCAGAGAGCCAGAGGTAGAAGCAATTTTCATCGGTCTTTTCATGTATAGAAATGGCACACCATATGACTATGAATCAGTCAAGGGAATTACATACTATTACAACAACATATCAAGAAAAGAATTACCATCTATTACAAGTTTCCTTCAAGAAAAATTTGGTGGAAAAGAGATGGAAAAAGGAGAGAGAATATTCCTCAAAGATTCAAAAGAGATCTATTCCAGCAAGGACATTGCAGCATTAGCAAAAAGCATGGAACAGAAATTCAAGACAAAGGCCATCATATCTTTAGAATTCCAAGATTTGAGTCTAGAAGAGCTTAAAAACGCGGGATTGCCAGAAGCAAAACTACTTCCAATCCCAGGCAAATAGATAAAGCGGTTTAAGATAGATAGATTTTAGATGTCATCAATTGAAGATATCAATCAGCATCTAGAAGAATTAAGAAAACGAGTTGTACGAATTGTTATTGTTTTAGGAATTATTTTTGCATTTGTAATTTCATGTCACTTGTATCCTATCGAGGTCTCAGGGATTCAGCTGTATTATCCCGGAATTGATCCTATCAACAATGTTGCAGCTCAGATTACAACACATATGAAAAACAATCTGGTTCCGCAGGGGGTTCAATTGATACAAACAGAGCCAGGGCAAGCACTGTTTGCCCAAATCTATGTCGGGGTACTAGTGGCAATAGTTGCTGGGATGCCAATGATAATCAAGGAATCAGTAGGGTTTATCAAGCCTGCGTTAAAAGAACGCGAGATCAAAGTTACACGTAGCATTGCACTTCCTGCATTGGGGTTATTCGTTACGGGTTGTATATTTTCGTATTTTCTTGTAATTCCATACATGTTAGAATTTCTCTACAAATACGGAGATGCATCAGGACTTATCACATTTCTAAACATCATGGACTTCATTACTTTTGTTTTGCAATACTTGCTTGCATTTGGCATATCATTTCAGATCCCTCTGATAATGTATGCATTAACAATGGCAGAAATAGTTGATTCAAAATTTTGGAGAAAGAACATCAGATATGCAGTTCTTGCAATCATAGTTTTTGGAGCCATTGTAACTCCAGATGGAAGCGGTGTTACCATGTGGTTCATTGCAATACCAATGATGGCACTATATCTTGGAGGATTAGTGGTAAGTGAGCACAAAAAACGTAAAAAAGATTTAAATCTCAAAACGTAGCTTTAAGCTCAGATGACATTAGAGAGTATTGTTCTTGCAATGCCTGGAATTAATGAGTTATTGATAATCATAGTTTTAGCTGCTGTCTTTATTTTTGGAGCAAAAAAGATTCCCGAATTAGCAAAAACGTTAGGTAAAGCCAAAGGCGAATTTGAGAAAGGCAAGTTAGAAGGCGAAAAAGAGCTCAACGATTTTAAAAATAAAGAAAAAACAGACTAGTTCTCTGCAAGTAAAGCAAATTCATCAATCATTTTAGAATACTCGTTTGGAATCTTGTCTTTGCCAAAAAAACCTAGTTTCTTTATTCCTTTTAGTTTCCAATCAATTTCCAGAGTCAATCTAGTCCCATTTGACAGTTGATCATATCGTGTAATAATATGAGTGCCCTTTGCATCCCCTCCCACAATAAAGATTTCATGCAAAATTGGTTCATCAACGACATGCTTTGCCATCATGACTAATTCTCTCCCGCCAATTCTCAGGTGCTCTTCTACAAGTGAATTATTTCCACGAACAGATATTGTTCTAGTTGATGGATAGTATTGTGGGAGAATTTTTTGAAAATTTTCATAGTTTGTTGTAACATCAAAGACTTTTTTTCTGTTAGCCTTTATGATTTTTTCAAAAATAAATTTAGCCAATTATAATTTAGAAAGTACCCCAACGAGGGTATAAACCGTGCTCAAGATCAAATTGGTCCAAGCATTTTCCAATACCATGATTTACAATATCATCGATTGTTTTTGGTTTTGTATAAAATTCTGTAACAGGTGGCAATATTACAATTCCCAGTCTAGATAATTTTAACATGTTTTCAAGATGTATTGCAGAAAGCGGGGTTTCTCTAACCATCAAGATTAGTTTTCTAGATTCTTTAATTGTCACTCCAGCTGCTCTTGCCACCAGCGTATCATCGTATCCGTTTGCAATTGCAGATAGTGTTTTCATACTACATGGGGCAACAATCATTCCATCAACTTTATGAGTTCCACTGGAAACACTAGCTGCCATGTTTGTTTCATCAGATGTAGTGGTTGCAAGTGATTTTACATAGTCAAGCTGAAATTCCGTCTCCATAGCAAGACACTTGATTGCCCATTCAGACATAATCAAATGAGTCTCCACTCCTAATTTCTTTAGAACCTCCAATAAACGAACTCCATAGATTACACCAGTGCTACCAGTAATGCCAACTATCAACTTCATTGTAAGTTATCTAAAGCATCCAGAGTATTTTATCTATTAGATGAGATGATTAATTTGCCACTAGTAATTTTGTGCCTCATCAGATGCATCCAGTCTTTGCTGTTCTCTTCTTCTTTTGAGCCACAAAGAAACTCCGCCAACTGCCATCGCAGAGAGTAAAATCACTCCAGCCATCTGTAGTTCAAGGGAATAAAACATACATGTATTGTAATGTCTTTTCAGAAAAATCTTGTGATCATATAATTTAACCGATTGTTTGGAAATTAGCTATATTAGTTCCTGTATTCTAGTTATTTCATGATTAATACTTCTGAGATTAAAAAAATTGTTAACGGATATTCGGATGTAAAGATAGGAGTTATGGGAAGCCATTCAGCACTGGAAGTAATGGATGGCGCAAAAGATGAAAACTTTCAGACTCGGGTTTACTGCCAAAAAGGCAGAGAAGGGCCATATCAGAGATTTGGCAGAATAGCTGACGAGGTCATTATTTTAAATAAATTCAAAGACATGGCATCACCTAAAAATCAGAAAGCAATGCGAGATTCTAACGTAATAGTAGTTCCGCACAGATCATTAACAGTATACCTTGGATACAAAACTCTGGAGAATTCATTTAAGGTTCCAATATTTGGAAACAGAAAACTATTCCAAGCTGAAGAGAGAACTGCAAAAAGAAATCAGTATTTTCTATTGGAGAAGGCAAAAATAAAATTTCCAAAATTATTCAAAGACCCAAAAAGCATCAACAAGCCATGTATTGTAAAGGTCCAGGAATTAAAAAGGCCATTAGAACGTGCTTTTTTTACAGTATCATCTTACAAAGACTATAAAGAAAAATCTGAATTAAAAATAAAACAAGGTTTGATTTCAAGAAAGGACCTGGAAAAAGCAAGCATTGAGGAACTTGCAATTGGAACATACATGAATTTTAATTTCTTTCACACATCAATATCAAAGCAAGTTGACTTCATAGGAATTGAGCGAAGGCTGCAAACAAACGTGCATGATTTTAATGCACTTCCTGCAAAACAACAACTAGACATTAACATTGATTTACAAAACATCGAAGTAGGTCACACACCAGCTAGCATCAGAGAATCATTACTTGAAAAAGTAATCAAGATGGGAGACAAGTTTGTAGCAGCTGTCAAAAAAGAATATGCCCCTGGGATTATCGGACCATTTTCACTGCAAAGTGTAATTACAAAAGACTTGGAGCTTGTGGTATATGATGTATCATTGCGTGTACCTGGAAATCCAATTGTAGCAACTACTAGTCCATACACAAAATATCAGTACGGCAAGACATTTGGAATTGGTAGAAGAATAGCCATGGAAATAAGACAGGCCCAAGAAGAAGGCCGTCTAGATGAGATAGTTACGTAGATTTAGAATGTTCTAAGATATTACAGTGATTTCGGGTATTGATGAACCGCCGTATCCAGGATCAATTTTTTGTTTTGGGTTCAACGATGTGTCATGATGACATGCTTTGTTGCATACAGGGCAGAATTTTCTATCAAGTACAATACATTGACAGATGTGGTTTTTTACATATGCTTGTGCTGCCTGATTCCATTCTCCAGTACCATTGCAGTATACGCAATCATGTGAAGATATTGAGCCTAGTCCCTTACAGAAATCACAAATGTCTTCAGTCATACCTATAGCTAATAATTCATCTAATTTTTAAATCAATATAATTGAAATGCCCAAAGACATATTTCGGCGAAAATACAAAAGATATTGTTAATTGGCTAGATTGAGAAATATGTAGAATACTCAACGTTTTGGTTCAAGTAATTTTAGAACGGTTTTATTTGAATCAGAATTGCTGGATGCCAATTAACACAATACAAACTCTTTTCTGTCAGAGGATTACAAAAGCATTATTGCCTCGAACAATTTACATCAAAGAAATAATCACAATACTGCAAGAACCAAAACTCTGTCCACGATGTCAAAAAGACGACAGATTAGAAAAGAACATTGTTTTTGAGAGAAGGTCAGAGGGTCAGACAATACTGTGTACACGGTGTGAGGCACTAACTGTAATTACAAACCACAATCTCAAAGAAGTGGAATTGGCAGCTGCCAAAGACTATCAAGTAATGTTAAAAGAGCCACATCTAATCCGCAAGGTCACATACTAGATTTATTGAAGAAGTTCTTGAATGATATAGGTTCGGACATAAGCAAACTCCCATTCTTTCAGGTCTGCATTTTTACATTCTTCTTTAATTATCAATCCAGCTAAACCTTTACTCCAAATGTGTCTGCTCACATCATACACCTCTAGAATTTTACCATGCTTTGTTATTTTGATACTGCCATGACATCTTTGGATAACTTTTGCTGCAACACTTCTATACAGTTTATCCATGTTAGCCATGAAGAATCAATATCTTTTGGGATATCAAAAAGTTATGCTTTGTAGCAATAATACCCATATATCACAGAAATGAAATGAAGAATTGCTGATGATTAATCAAAAAGCTATATCTGATTGCTGATGAGTTTGCCGAATTATGAAGCATTTAAAATTAAATTTAAGGGCTGAAATTATGTGGTGTAAATAGGATTTAATTGGTATTTTCAGTTTTCTCCAGGCACGAATTAAAGGGTAATAAATGGTATTAAAAAAAATATGGTGTCAGACACCCTTACGACAACAAGTACACACAAATTAGGACAATTTACGTTAACTTGATGGAATTTTTCACATGTTGTAGGGTTAATTTTGGAAAAATTGAATCAGAGTAGAAAAATTCAGTAAAGCCTATCTAGTTTTTTATCTAAAAGTTCAACCTGTTTTTTCATGTCATTGACCAATGAATAAAGTGCATTGGTGGAACTATCAACGGATTTTTTTCCGCCATTTGACCAGTCAATCATTGCCTCAAGCATTGTCATGACCTGTAATGAATAATCAGCGAGGTCTTTGATGTTAAAATGTTTTTTCAATGCATCGTCTTTGGGGTAAATTACAAGGTCGTCATTTTTGTAGATCATGTACTGTTGAGTAGATATTGCATTTCTAAAATCCACTAAAAACAATCCTCGGATAGATTTTTTTAGTTTTTCAGAATATTGCATCTTGTTGCAAATTTTAGTTATCATTTGATGTAGCGCGGTGCTCTCATCAAAACCACCCTTTAGCATACTCGGGTTTATGACAACTTTTAGGAATTTATTGATAACATCCAGATGGGAAATTATATAGGATAATTCAGAATAAATTGTAAAGACGGTCATCTCAGGATTATTTTCTTGAAATGTATTTGATTTGCTTACAAGTTTGTGAATCGAATTAGAAAAAGATTTTTCAAAGTCTAAAAAATTTTTAAAAAAATCCTCATCACAGTATGCCTTGTTAAACTGAACCATCCCATGTGCTTCGACATCATTTAAAATTACTAAAGTGGCTCGATAGTTGGCATCACTCACAGATTTTAGGCACAAATATCAAACTTAAGCATTATCTTTGATTTCAGAATAACAAAATAAACCTCTACATATCAGAGAGAAAACTACACCCTATGGAAGACAGTACAGACATTGTTTTAAAGGCAAAAAAACTGGCCCATGAAAAACACAAAAATCAAAAAAGAAAAGACGGGGTAACACCATACTCTGATCATTTAGAAGGGGTTGTAAACAGACTCAAAAACTTGGGAGTTACAGACAAAAATGTACTATCAGCAGCTTGGTTACATGACATCATAGAAGATACAAATGTAACTTTTGATCAGATAAACGAGAAATTCGGGCGAGATATTGCAGTAATGGTATTGTCGCTGACAAAAGACAAAAACATTCCAAAAAAAGATAAAGAACAACAGTACATTACTCAATTAAAAAATGCGCCAATCCAGGCAAAAATTATCAAACTATGTGATATTTCTGCAAATCTAAAAGATTTAGCAAGTGCTCCCATATCAAAAACGCAGAAAAATAAACAAGTCAAAAAAATATTGCACTATCTTAGAACAATTAAAAACGAAATATCAGAAAGGCAAACAGAATATCCAAAAATTCATGAAATCATTGAGGGCATAAACACCATATGCGTTAAATTTCATCAAAAACCAATTGTAATTTAATTACGTTTTAGGGTCGACAACATTCACAGTCATCAATAACGGTGCAGATAGGGCTTCAGGATTATCAATACTCTTCCAAACAAACACCTCGATTGTATACAAACCAGTTTCAGTTGATGTCCAAGACTGTGCAGGTGAAAAAGATTGTCTTGGAGAAAGTGAGCCAGTCAACCAGGACAAAGAGACTACGGTGTTATCTGCATTTTTTACCTGAGTAAGATACACAAATGGTTGTTGAGTGTTTTGGCTATTTGTAACATCAGCAGTAATCATTATTTGATTTCCAACTATTAAGGTACGAATATCAGAAGATGGTGAATTGTCAGTCTCTGCAAATGCAAGTCCGCTAGCTGAAAATAAAATTAGAGGCAATATTAAAAATTTCATAAATAATACCATTATTCATCATTATTTAACCCATTTAAAATGACTAAACTTCCTGAGAAATTTCCAGAGTATCTGATTATGTACAAAACACTCACAAAGAAAATCTCAGAGTTAGATTCAAAATCAGAACAAGACAAGATAAAAAAATACAAGGCAGAAAGAACCAAAATCAAAAACATGTGTCCTGAGAACTTTTTTGATAGTTATTCTGAATAATCATTATAATTTTAAGTGAGAAAAATTCAATCATTTATGACTGGAGAGTGTTCGAAAGAACAGCTATTTTATAATCCAAGCAGTGATTATGCGGTAGAGGATCACTCCAGTCACTTATACAAAAAATAAAGAATAAGAGATTTACAATTATTCATGCTCATGGCCACAACCACATTCATGATCATCGCCTTTTAATGACATTAATTTTTCAACCATATCATCACGAAGTTTTAGCAAATCGCCAACCTGTTGTTTCAAGCTGCCTGAATCCCAGCTAGCTTCTTGTAGTGCCCTGACACAGTCAATTATCTCAAGATCTACATTGAGTAAATTGTCCATTATCTTTTCTTGTTCACTCATGTATTAGATACAAAAAGATGTGGTTTAATACCTTATCAGCAATTGCAGCTTGGCTTTTTCTTTGTATGGGCTTTAATCATGTGGCGTAGCATTCTTTCTGGTTCTGAGAATTCCATGCCACATTCCCTGCATTTTGTGTCCAGTATGACTTTTTCTTTGCTGAAAAATCTCATGAATAGAAATTTTTAATTTGATATTAAATATGTTTATCAAAAATAAATCTGACATTCTAGTTTCATTCTACTAAATCCTTAAGTTTTTAGAAAGTAAAGAAAAACAGTGAAGTTTTTAATTCCAATTTTAGTCATAGTATTTTTTCTGAGCATAAATTTTGCAAATGATTCTTTTGGGTATAATGTGGATTACGAAATATTCAGCAGGCAATTCTTTAGTAATCCTCTGGTCTGCACATACCAGCCAACATTAGAGCAAGATCCATATCTAAAACAGTGGGGAGTTGACAGGTTATCGGATTCTGCAAGACTTGCTGTTCAAGACTGGCAATCGGCATTACAGATACACGAAGGAAAAAGCTCAAAAGATAATTGGAGAATAGACTACAAGGTACTATCAGAAAAAGACGTGCAAAACAATCTCCAAAAAAGATGTAATGTAATAATCAAATTCAATCCAATTCCTTCAGAGCAAAATGAAATGTACAGAACACTTGGAGTTACGTATTATGACTATTCAGGTTTAAAATTAATTAAAATCTATTACAGAGATATCAAGATCTGCAAAACAAGTGATGAGCACTATATCTACTACAATGCATGTTATGGTGAAGACATGTTAATATCAGAAAAACTTCGAACAACCATAACTCATGAAATTGGACATGCGCTGGGACTAGGACACTATCAGGCAGATGACCCTAAAGTAAATGCAGCATGGGCAAAAGGCTCAGTTGATGCAGAATCAATCATGGCAGTATTTTCACATGAGAATTCAAAGTTAATGAAGATAAAACCAATCGATATAGCAAAAATAAAATCAATATACACACCAAATGGATTCAAACCAACTGTAACAACACCGGTTTCTGAATTACCACAGCCAAGTCATGAACCCACATCAATGCCAAAACCTTCTGAGCAACAAAGCACGCCGACATGGATAAAACAAAATGCAAAATGGTGGTCAGAAGGAACAATTACTGATAAAGACTTTGTAACTGGAATTCAATATCTAGCACAGCAAAAAATTATCAAAGTCAACCAAACAGTAGAATCCACAGATATAATCACTCAAGAGATACCATCATGGGTTAGAAACAATGCAAAATGGTGGTCAGAAGACAAAATTACTGAGATGGATTTTATAAAAGGAATAGAACATTTGATCAAAATTAAAATTATCAAAATAAATTAGATTCTAATTATTTTTATGGCTCATCAGATTCTAGTTTATGAACAATTTCTTCAATAGCATATATTCGACTTATTTCCATATCCATCAATACTTCATAAGTTCTTTTCATCTCGCCATCATTTTTCTTTATTTGTGCTTCAAGCTCAGAAACAGTAGACCTGATTGTGTCTGCAAAAATATTTAGCATATCTATTGCTTCTTTAACTCGCTTCTCAGTCACTTGGTTTCAGTAATGTACACAAGTAGATTAATTTTATTTTTAGAATTTTAATTCTTAAACGTTCAAAAGATTAAGAGACAGATGTTACCTTAGGCTTCCATGTGTTCTTTTAGGAGGGTTTTACGGACTAAAATTGGAATGTTATACAATGCACCTAAGGCCATGGCATCAGACGCTCTATAATTTCGTAATACAAGGTCTTTTTTTCCAGTAAGATACAGATTTGCACGCAGTACTTCGCCACTTTCATAAATTTTGACCTTGACTAATACCAATTCATTTTCTTCACATATCTCTTCTATCATTTTGTAAACTGATGGTACTGAATCAGTTGAGCTGTCAACAAAACTGGATATGTGTCTAGCAACTTCGCCAGAAAATGCCCTCATGTGAAATTCTTTGCCATCGTCGCCTTTGAGAACAAGCATTCCTTCAACAGCATAAGGATCTACAAATCCAACATATTCGATTTTAACTGATTCATAATCTGGTTCTTGTGCTTGATCAATTTCCATCGTAACTACAATTCATGTTTCAGTTCACCGCTTATAAAGATACTAAAGAAAATGATTTTAACGGGTAATAATTTTTCATAACTTTTCAAAAATTAAAAACATAGTTCATCACAAAACATTTTGTGACAAATCAACATCAAGACAGATCCAAAAATGTTGTGATAAAAATTGTCAGAATTAACCGCTGCAAATCATAAATAAAATACCAGCAACTTGAGGAAAGAATACAAAAAAGCACGTGTCTACCACCACACGGCAAATGCATGCCTAAATTAAGATCAAAAATGCCGCAAACAAGAGAATAGAATTAATTCATGAACAAATAATGCAAAAATGTTGGAAGATCAAGAATATAACCATAATGGAAAAAAGTTGATTGTTTTAGGATTTGCAGTCATGGCAATCATGTTTGTAATTTATGCAAGATATCAAAACTCAGAAGTGTTCACGCCAGACGCAGCAAATGCAATTCAAAGAATTGCATATGGATTTTACATCATATTGCTTGCATCGTTTGGGGCAATCGCCTATGGATTGTACAGATATCATGAAGAAAAAGTAAGGAAGAAAGGAAAAGACATTCTAACAATTATTGCAGTAACGACATGGAATAGAAAAGCAAGAAAAATTTTCATCGCCACATTTATCGGATATGGAATATTCTTTTCGCTGGTATCAGGTACGCTAGTGTATCAACCGGAAGTAAATTTTATCACACATTATGGTGCAACCATACCATCAGGATTTGTATCTCCATGTTGTGATGCACCAGGATACATGCCTAAAATCATAGTATACCTAACAGAGCATGTAGGATTACAGATCATCCCAATCAATTTAGTGCTGCAAGTAGTTGTATCATATTTGGTTGGATTAAACACGTCTATCGCAATTAGTGCATACACAATATCAAAAAAAGGAAGAGGAGCAAGCAGTATAGGAGCAGCAATAGGATTATTCATAGCATGTCCAACATGCGCAGGGACGTTTTTGTCAGTTTTCATCGGAACTGCAAGTGGAATCGCATTATCAATTGCACTTACACAGTTGCAAACAGCATTCATTGCAATATCAATTCCCGTGTTACTGGCAACGCCCATCATAATGGCAAGAAAATTAAGAAACCTAGATGGAAGATGTAAGATCGATCCTACGAAATAAATTTTTTAACTTCAGGAACTTTATTATTTCCTATATCATACCCGTCTTGTCTAAGATACTTTAATGTCAATTTGTAAATCAGTTCATCATGATCAACTTTTGCTAATATTTCAGTCCAGAGTACCTTGCCATTTTTTTCAATATGTTCTTTAAATGACGGGTTCATAGATTCTGCAATTTCCCTACACTGAGCAAACGTCTTTCCGTTTTTGTATGCACTGGTTCTAGTATCACACGCATCCATAGCACATAATAGATGAAATTGTAAATAAACATGTTAGATTGGGACAAACCGCCCTTTAGGTATATAAAAAATAAATTAATTGGAAAAGAAATTTATTTTGCAGTAATTCTTTCATTTAGATAATTCAATCGCACATTGAGATTACCAATGTAAACGTGCAGATC
>Ga0210044_10001628_pt1 | contig 34334 bp, 35 predicted proteins | sample CryGey13umfilter_2_FD_183959 | JGI IMG/M metagenome (GOLD analysis project Ga0210044, IMG submission 183959) | Groundwater microbial communities from aquifer in Utah, USA - Crystal Geyser 4/9/14 3 um filter (SPAdes) (version 2) | ecosystem: Environmental > Aquatic > Deep subsurface >...
GTAGCAAAATATTTCACTGCTCCCATTGATAAAGTAATTGAACGAATAGACAGAATTTCAAAAGGGGATTATACAAAAAGCGAACAAATAAAGGCTTCCGGAGAAATAAGTGATCTGGTTGTTTCAGCAGAAAGAATGAGGCAAACAATTTTGGATCAGCAAGAAACTTTATTTATGACAATTGCCGAATTGAAAGAAGCAATTAAAAAAGCACAGGCTTCTGATAATATGAAAGGAGAATTTCTTGCTGTGCTTTCGCATGAAATCAGAACACCGCTTAATGTGATTCTCGGGAATATTGAAATATTAAAAATGGAAATAGCTGATTTTACCGATAAAGATTTTAGCGAGTTTACAGAGCCAATAAAAATTGGTGGTCTCAGACTAATTAGAACTGTTGAGTTAATTGTCCTTTACAGTGAACTTACTTCCAATAGTTATAAGTTTTCAGAAAAATTTATAAATCTTCAGGATATTATTTATGAAATTTTATTGAAGTATAAAACAGTAGTAAATAATGGGGTTGAAATAAAATATGAATGTATTTCATCAACAAGCAGAATAAAAGCTGATGAAAGGTTAGTTCTTGAAGCTGTTGAACAAATAATTGATAATGCAGTTAAATATACAAAGGAAGGGAGTATAAAAATATGCATTGAGAGTGCTGATAATGGTGGGTTAAGTTTATTAATTGAAGATACAGGAATTGGAATTTCTGAGGAATTTATGAAAGATTTATTCAAACCTTTCAGACAGGAAGATATGAGTTATACAAGAAGGTTTGAAGGAAACGGACTCGGTTTAGCATTGGCAAAGAAAATTAATGATGTACTTGGATTTGATCTTACGGTTGAAAGCGAAAAAAATAAGGGAACTAAGGTTCAAATATTTATTCCAAATGAAAAATTATTTAACTTTTAAAATTGAGGGCATAGATGTCTAATTGGGTCGATATCGGGAATGCTGAAAAATTCAAAATGCAGGAATTGACGGAAATCAATTTTGGTAAAACAAAATTTGCTGTGAGCTACAAGAACAATGAGTTTGGTATTATTTCCGGAGTTTGCAATCATGTTGGCGGACCCTTAGGAACCGGAAAAATTGATAATGAGTTTGTTGTCTGTCCTTGGCATTTCTGGAAATTTCATCGCAAAACAGGAAAAGGAGAACCCGGGTTTGAAGAAGATAAAGTCCCTTCTTACAATTTTAAGATTGAGAATGGAAATCTTTTTGTTGATTTGGATTCTGCCACAAAAAGGAATAAACTTCCGCATGCACCTCATCCTCTGACAAGAAAAATTCAAAGAGAATCCGGCAATCTCAGGATAGTTGGAATTTCTACAACTGCGAGGAATAAAAATTATCCTCGTTTCAGCACCTCAGATTATTTGCTCGACATCTCTTTAAGACATGCTGGATCATTTGGCTGCGAAACGAAATTATTCAAACTGAATGATATGAATATCGGAAATTGTGAAGGATATTATTCGCAATCTGCACGGGCGTGTACTTTCCCTTGCACAATTACTCAGCAAGATCCAAATGATGAGATGGGAAAAATTTATGAAGCATTTGTTCACTGGGGAGATGCTTTTATCATTTCTACTCCAATTAGATGGGGAGCTCCAAGTTCTCTTTACTTTAAAATGGTTGAAAGAATGAATTCAATCCAAAATCAGGAGACCATTGCAGGAAAACATCTCCTTAAAAATAAAGTGGTTGGATTAATAATCACAGGCGGACAAGATAATGTTCAGGGTGTTGCCGGAAGCATGCTGAGTTTTTTTGCTGAACTTGGCTGTCAGTTTCCTCAGTTTCCATTTATTGCTCATTCGCGTGGGTGGACTGCTGAGGACATGGAAAATAATGTTAAATACGTTAAAGAAAATCTTGAATTGCATAACGGTGCGAAGGCATTAGTAGAGCGGATAATTAAAATGGGGAGCTTAATGATTGGTGATAATGCTCTTGATCAAAAATTTGAAAAAGGCGGAAGAAAAGCTTCAAGAAAACTTAAGGATGAAAAATGAAATTATTGAATACATATTTTAATTGGTTGCAAAAAGATGTTCCAACAGGATTAGTTGAAAAATATCCTGAGATAAATGAGAACGGTGAGACTTCAGTTAATGGGGTTTTTGTAATTGGAGATTTGACCGGAATTCCTTTATTAAAACTCGCTGCTGAAAGTGGTAAAAAAATTATTGACTATTTATCAGCTGATGTTGAATTCAATAAATTAAAAAATAGTAATAATGATAAATCAATTTTTGATGTTGTTGTTATTGGAGCAGGTCCTGCGGGTATTGCTGCCGGGATTGAAGCATCAAAAAGAAATTTGAATTATCTGATTTTGGAATCAGCAAAAAAATTTAGCACTATAGTAAATTTTCCAAAAGCTAAACCAATCATAGCTGCACCTGATGAATATGAACAGAAATCTGATCTGATAATAAAGAATGGTATAAAAGAATCACTGCTGGATGATCTTTATGATCAAATAAAAAATCATTCTCTTGAGATTAAAGAAGGAATAATGGTTGATTATATCCAGAAAGAAAAAGAGTATTTCTTAATTCATACTAAAGATGGAATCTTTAAAACTCTGAGAGTTATTCTTGCAATTGGTAAATCCGGTAATGCAAGAATGTTGAATGTTCCTGGCGAGGATTTACCAAAAGTTTACAACAGACTAATTGATCCAAATGATGCAAAAAATGAAGATGTGCTTGTAGTCGGCGGCGGTGATTCAGCAATTGAAACCGCAATTGCAGTTGCACACTGTGCTAAATCTGTTGCTCTCTCTTATAGGAAATCTTCATTTGCAAGACCAAAAGAACAAAATGAAGAAAAGCTGAAACAACTGGTTGCTGAAGGAAAAATAAATTTATTGCTTGAGACTAATGCTAAGGAGATTAAAAACGAAAGTGTAATTTTGACTGATAAAAATCGAAAGGAAACTGAAATTAAGAATTCTATGGTTTTTACAATGATTGGCAAAGAACTGCCAATTGAATTCTTTAAACGAAGTAATATCAGAATTGAAGGAGAACTTTCTCTGTTCTCAAAATTACAGTTAGTATTACTTTTTCTCTTTGCAGGCATCTTATGCTTTGGCAAAAGCAGTGCTGAATTTCATGATAAATTTTTTGGAAATGTTGATTCATGGTCTAATGTTTTTTCCAGTATTTTCTCATTTGAGTTTTGGAATAAATTCTTTTCACTTCCAGCGATAATTCTTTCCAATATAATTTATGAATCCAAAGTTTGGTCTTTCACAAAATACTTCAACGCATTGATTGCTTATTTCTCTCTCATTGCATTTGTATTACTTGGTGTTTATGTGTTTTATAAATTTCTAAAGGATTATCTTCCTCAGGTGAAATTTAATTGGCAGACATTCAAGTACTTCTATTTCATTTTGGTAGGAGCTTTCTTTGCGGTTATATTTTTTGGAGGGAGATATTTTGGTTTAGAACTCTTTGGAAAATCTCAGGCATTTTGGTATACGGCATTTTATTCATTTACCATTTTGATTTTTGGTTTGCATCGAATGAAAGTGAAACCAACTAAATATATTAAATATCAAACCTGGGCTTTAATTTTCGTCCAAATATTACCGTTGTTCGTTTTCCCCGAAATTCTTCTTCCATATCTTGGTAAGATTGGTGCATTGGGAAGTAACGATGGATTTATAATGACACAAGTATTTCCAAATGGAAGTTACTGGCATTCATACGGTTTTATATTAGCGTGGCCACTTTTTATGCCGAATTTATATGGTTCTAGCATAACAACATTTTGGTTGGTCTTCAGTTTATTACAAACATTTGTTGTTATTCCTTTCATCGTTTATCGCTGGGGAAAAGGAGCTTATTGTGGATGGATATGCAGTTGCGGTGCATTAGCTGAAACACTTGGTGATGAATACAGAACACTTGCACTGCACGGACCAGAAGCAAAGAAATGGGAAAACTTTGGACAGTGGGCTTTACTTGTTGCTTTTATTATCACAGGATTAAAATTAATATCAGTTCTTTATGATTTTAATATTCCAATTATCAATGAAAAAATTTCTTACACTTCTGATTTTCTTCACAACTTTTATTATATCGGAATTGATGTGATATTTGCTGGTGTTTTAGGGGTTGGAGTTTATTTCTTTTTAAGTGGAAGAGTATGGTGCCGTTTTGGATGTCCGCTTGCTGCGTGGATGCATATTGTAAATCGCTTTTCACGATATAGAATATTTTCTGAAAAGAAAAAATGTATTTCCTGCAATATCTGCACAAAAGTTTGTCATATGGGAATTGATGTAATGAACTATGCAAATAAAGGAATTCCAATGAATGATGTTGAATGTGTTCGGTGTTCAGCTTGTGTTGTCAATTGTCCAACTCAAGTTTTATCATTCGGAAGTCTGCCACAAGCAGATTCGAAAAACAAACTTTATAAAGAAATAGGAATCGATGTAAGCGATAAACTAAATAATTGGAAAAGTGGGTTATAGATCTTAGTGTGCCTTTGTAAGAACTTCGTGTTCCTTTGTGGTGATCAAACGGCAGTCAGAGTAAAATAATTTTAACCACAAAATGCTCACAAAGGAATATCACAACGAACATAAATAAAAATAAAATAAATTAGATAATGATATAATATCTTTTTATGTCAAAAAATTGACAAAGAGTTTTAAGGGATATTTTTATTTTGTTCATGTTAATAAATTATCAAGGAGTAAAATGAGTATTAAAGCTATAGATGGAAAAAATGATATTAATAAACTGGTGCAGAATTATTATGGTAATGAAATCAAAAGTGCACAGGATTTAAAAACAAGTGCATGCTGTATATCGGAATCAATTCCTATGTGGCAGCGTGAAATCATTAAACAAATTGAACCAGAAATACTAGATAAATTTTACGGCTGCGGTTCTCCAATTCCACCTGATATAAATAGTAAATCTATACTGGATTTGGGCTGCGGAACGGGACGAGATGTTTATATTGCTTCGAAACTGGTTGGTGACGATGGCTTTGTTATTGGTATTGATATGACAGATAAACAATTGGAAGTTGCTAATAAATATAAATCTCAGCAAGCAAGAAAATATGGATTCAAAAATTCCAATGTTGATTTCCGCAAAGGTTATATTGAAGACTTAAAATCTTGTGGCATTAAAGACGATTCAATAGATGTTGTAATTTCAAATTGTGTAATTAATCTTTCTGATGATAAAGAAACTGTATTTGATGAAATTATTCGTGTTCTTAAACCCGGCGGTGAATTGTATTTCTCAGATGTTTTTGCTGATAAGAGAATTCCTTCGGAATTGAAAAATGATCCTGTTTTATACGGAGAATGTCTTGCTAATGCTATGTACATTGAAGATTTCCGACGAATGATTTTGAAACTAGGAATAAATGATTTCAGAATTTTATCAACAAGAAAACTTACAATTGATAATCCCGTGATAGAAGATCAGATTGGATTTGTTAATTTTTATTCGAGCACTGTAAGAGTTTTCAAGTTATTAAACCTTGAAGATAAATGTGAAGACTATGGACAAACTGCAAAGTACAATGGAACAATACAGAATTTCCCTCATTATTTTGATTTGGATGATCATCATCATTTCGAAAAAGGTAAACCAATGTTGGTCTGCGGAAATACTTTCGATATGCTGAAAGAAACAAGATATTCACGGCATTTTGATTTGCTTGGGGATAAGTCAAAACATTTTGGTTTGTTCTCTTGTGCAAGTTCTGATACAAAAGGCGAAAATGTTTGTTCAACCGGGGCTTGCTGTTAGGTAGATTATCTATGATAAAATATTCTGTAGTTATTCCAACATTTAATGAACAGTATTTTATTCAAGATTGTATACAATCTATCCGAAGAGGAAATCCTGCGGTAGAAATAATTATTGCTGACGGTTGTAGTGATAATGAAACTTTATCAATCGCCCGTGACGAAAATGTCAAGATTGTTGAAGCGTTTCAATCAAGAGGTAAACAATTAATTGAAGGAGCTAAAGTAGCGAACGGTGATGTTCTTATTTTTCTGCATTCGGATACATTGCTTCCGGAGAATTGGTTTAGTTTGTTGGAAGAATACTTCGCCAACAGTGATAATAAAATTTGTCGTTTCAGACTCGAGTTTGATGTGAATAGCTGGCTTCTTGATTTTTATAAAAAATTCTCTGCATTGGATTCATTCTTTACAAGATTTGGTGATATGTGTATATGCATCAGGAGAGATTTGTATCGGGAATTACAAGGTTTCAGACCATTTAATATCTTTGAAGATGTTGACTTATTACAAAGAGCATCAAAAGAAAATAAAGTTGCTGTTCTGAATTCAGAAGTTAAGTCTTCTGCAAGAACGTTTCTAAAATATGGTTTGATTAGGCAGCAGCTATTTAATGGTTTTCTTTTAATAAAATATTTACTTGGTTTTCGAAAGTTTACTTTAACTAACAAATATTATAACAGAAAAAAAAGCAACAAAAAAAACAGTGTAATCATTTTTGCCCGCTATCCTGAAGAAGGGAAAGTAAAAACCAGACTTGCAGCAACAATGGGTGTTAATTTTGCAAAAGAGCTTTATAAAAAAATAAGTGAAGCAGTTATTCAAAAAACAAGGCGATTAAAAAATTCAAATACTTTTGTTTTTTATTCAAATAAAAAAGACAAATCATTTATAAAAAAATGGCTGGGCAATGGTCTTTTTTATTCACTGCAAGTTGGTGATGATTTGGGCGAAAGGATGAAAAATGCTTTTCAAAAAGTTTTTAGTCTTGGTGCAGAAAAAGTTGTCATTATAGGTACGGATGTTCCTGATATTTCTAAATCAATAATTACTGAAGCACTAAATGGACTAAATAGTTGTGATGTTGTAATTGGACCGGCTTTCGATGGCGGATTTTATTTGCTGGCGATGAAAAAGTATTATCCTTTTCTTTTTGAGAATATTGAATACAGTAATTCACAAGTGTTAAATGAAACGATAAAAAAACTTAATGAAAATAATTTATCTTTTTGCATTTTAAACAAACTGATTGATATTGATACAGAAGAAGAATTAAATAAATGGTTATCAGATCCAAAAGTATCCGAATTAAAAAGAGATGTAAAATTATTTTATCAACTTACTAAAGGAAGGGTTGAAAACTGATGCGTTCATTGTTCATTATAGGAATTATACTTATGACATTTATAAATGATTTTTCGCAACAGCATGATATATTTACAAAAGTATTAAAGAAATATGTTAAAAATAGTTTGGTTGATTACAAAAAACTTCAGAAAGATAATGAATTCCAAAAGTATTTAGATTTTTTATCGAAAGTTGAATTAAATAAATTAAATCATGATGAAAAATTGGCTTTCTGGATTAATGCATATAATGCATTTACTCTAAAAGTTATAATTGATAATTATCCGGTTGAAAGTATTACAGATTTACATTCTGGTGGTAAAATTATTGGATATCTTTTGGGCAAGACTGTTTGGGATAAAAAGTTTATTGCTGTAAATAGAACAAAAATGTCATTGGGAGAAATTGAGCACGAAATTTTAAGGAAACAATTCAAAGAACCGCGAATACATTTTGCTATTGTTTGTGCATCAATTAGCTGTCCGGAATTGAGGAATGAAGCTTATGAATCAGAAAAAATTGATGCTCAGTTAGAGGAGCAGACAATAAAATTCTTGAATGACAAAACAAGGAATCATTTTGACTTGAAAAAGAGAGAAGCACATTTATCAAAAATTTTTGATTGGTATAAAGAAGATTTTGGAAAATCAGATGAAAACATTTTAAGATTTACAGTGAAATATTTGCCCAATAACATTGGCGAGGATATAATTAAAAATATTTTCGAATGGGATATTTCGTATAAATCTTATAATTGGAATCTAAATAAAAAAGGAGAATTGCAATGAATTATTATGAATCAAAAGATTTAAATCGATTTGCTGAAGTTGGAAAATTTAAACCGCAATTAATGAGAAAGTTTTTTGAATATTACGGCGATGCAACAGGAAGCGAAGGAGCTTTAACGAAAAGAGAAAAAGCACTGATAGCTTTAGCAATTTCTCATTTCAAACAGTGCCCTTATTGCATTGATGCATATACAACCGCTTCATTGGAGGCTGGTGCTAATCCTGAACAAATGAGTGAAGCGATTCATGTTGCGGCTGCAATGGCAGCAGGAATGACTTTGGTTCATGGTGTTCAGATGTTGAATAATTTAGAAAAAAGCGGGGCATAACGAAAGGATAAAAATGAAAACTGAAGCTTTACACGTATTGAACTTTAAAAAATATGATTTCGAACAGAAACTTTATGAAAACAATCTTGATTTACCTCCATTAAATATAGAAACACTTCAGGTAAATGTTACATTAAAATGTAATCAGGCTTGCTTGCATTGTCATGTTGATTCATCTCCCAAACGAACTGAGCAGATGAGCAAAGAAACCATTGACAAATGTTTGGAGATTCTTGTCAAGCATCCTCAAATTATAAATCTTGATTTGACAGGCGGAGCCCCAGAATTAAATCCTAATTTTGACTATTTTGTTACGGAAGCTAAAAAACTTGGCAAACATATTTTGGTTCGGCATAACTTGACTGTAACAATTGATGGTGATCCAACAACCAAAGAATCAAAATTCTATCTGCCAAAATTTTATGCTGATAATAATGTTGAAGTTATTTCATCCTTACCTTATTATCAGGAGTACTTTACTGATAAGCAGCGTGGTAAAGGAGTGTTTCAAAAAAGTATTGAATCCTTAAAAATGCTTAATGATGTTGGATATGGAAATGAAAACACAGAATTGAAATTAGATTTGGTTTATAATCCAGTCGGTGCATTTTTACCGGCATGCCAACAAGATTTGGAAAAAGATTTTAAGAAAGAACTATGGGAAAAATATCAGATTAAATTTAACAACCTTTATACTATTACTAACATGCCAATTCATAGGTTTAAAGAGCAACTTGAGCGATTAGGAACGTATGATGAGTATATGGAAAAATTAGTGAATGCATTTAATCCTTCTGCAGCAAAAGGAGTAATGTGCCGGTCATTATTGAGTGTTTCGTATGATGGGAAAATATTTGATTGCGATTTTAATCAAATGCTAAATTTACAAATTTATGATAATGAGCCACTTACTGTTTTCAATTTCAGTTACGAAAAATTACAGAAAAGAAAAATTATTTTTGATTCACATTGTTTTGGCTGCACTGCAGGAGCTGGCAGCAGTTGTGGTGGGGCAATATCAGAATGATTTCTGATTTCAAAATAGCAGTTATTATTCCGGTGTACAATGAAGAGGAATCTATTTCAAAAGTTATTCAAGACATTCCAAAATATGTGGATGAAATTATTGTCGTAAATAATGGCTCGACTGATAAGACTGCAGCCATTGCAAAATATTTGAATGTAACTGTTTTAGATGAGCCCGAGAAAGGCTATGGTTCTGCGTGCATAAAGGGTTTGGATTATATTGAAGCGAAAAAATTTGATGTAATCTCTTTTCTTGATGGTGATTACAGTGATTATCCTGATGAGTTGGGAATGATACTTCAACCGATTATTGAAAGTAATTACGATATGGTAATTGGGTCCAGAATTATTGGTAACAGAGAAAAAGGTTCAATGCTACCTCAAGCGGTATTCGGAAATTGGCTGTCAACATTTCTGATTAAACTTTTTTGGGAATATAAATTTACCGATCTTGGTCCATTCAGAGCGATTAAGTATTCTTCTTTGCTTAAACTTAATATGCGAGATAGAAACTTTGGTTGGACAGTCGAGATGCAAATAAAAGCAGCCAAACATAAGTTAAAATGCACAGAAGTTCCCGTAAGTTATAGAAAGAGAATTGGTCAATCAAAAGTTACCGGAACATTTAAAGGGACAGTGAAAGCTTCAATCAAAATATTGTATCTTATATTTACGAGTGTGCTTAAAGAGTGAATTTTAGTTGTCCTTCTTTGTGCAATGCTGGAATAATTATTTGCTCATTTTATTTGTAACGATTAAGAATTCTTAGTTTGCCACAAAAATATGCTAAGTATATGAAGTAAATATTTTAATTTTTAGTATTTCATACAAAAAGATTGCAATTGTTGGTATATATTCAATCATCAAAACGGCAGTTGATTCTTTCCATATTCCGGTTGTTTGAAATGTTATCACGGTTAAAAATGTAACGCTGACAACGCTAACAAAATAGATTCCTGAATAACTTTTCACAAAAGGCAGCAGCACAGCAAACCAAATCAAATACCACGGATGAACAATAGGTGAAAAAATTATTAGAAGAAAAAGTGACAAATAAATTTTTCTAATCAAATCAATTTTAATAAAATACATATAAATATACACGAGAATGAACAAAACTCCGGAACAGATTCTTATTGCAGCATTGTTACTCATAAATAATTTTAATGTATTATAAATTAATCCGTTGAATGTCCAATTAACAGAATAATTTATTAAAGTACCAAGTGGGGTTCCTGTCGAAAGATAAGGCAGAAAAGTTATCACAAAGACTATAGTTGGGATGATAAAACTTTTCAGTTTCTCTTTAATAGCATTTTCATTTTGAAAATAAAATGGCAGAAGTAATAAGCCTGTCGGTTTGACAGAAAGTGATAACCCAAGCAAAATATAGCTTAATATTTTTTTGTTGTAAAAGTAGAATGTCAATGAGAATAATAATAGTGCTGCTCCAGCGAGGTCAATGTGTGCATCAATAAAAAATTGAAAATTAATTAAAGGTAAAGCCAAGTAGATTAATAAAAATTTCGTATCAATTTTAAAGTGATTAAGCAAATAATAAAGTGAAATCAGAATAAGTATATCAAAAAGCAGCAATATTAATTTTAACGCAATGGGATTTTCTCTGCTGACTAAATAGCTAACTTTGAAGAGCCACTGTGATACCGGGAAATAGATTGTTTTAATGTTTGGATAACTAACTTTATCCGGAAGATTATCAGAATGCAAATAATCTAATTCTGGAGAATCAGGTGAATATTTATATGGATTTATTCCATTGACAGATACTTTACCATCCCATAAATAACGGTAGTAGTCATCCGAACCAATTGGGTCAATGGTAATGAATATTATTCTTAAAAAAATAAATGCAGAAGAAATTAAGATGATTGCCTTTTTGCTGAGCATGGTATTTTTCAAAAAATAAACTTCTACAAAATAAAATACTGATGCTAGAAAAAAAGTAATGAAATATGCCATTACGGATGTATGAAAAAACAATATTACTGCTTGAATAAAAACAAGCAAAAATAAAAAAATCCTAAATAAAATTAGTCTCATTATAATTAATTTATTAATATTGAGTATATGTCAAAAGTTTGACAAACAAATTGTCTTTTTGTATAGAAATTTACAATAAAAATGGAGAAATAAATGAAAATAGGTTTTATTGGTTTAGGAAAAATGGGTTTTAATATGGTCTCCCGATTATTGTTCAACAAACATGAGATTGTAGTTTGGAACAGAACATCTGCTTCGATAGACAAAGCAGTTGAAAAAGGTGCTATACCGTCAGAGTCAATAAAAGATTTGGTCGAAAAACTTCCAGACAGAAAAATTATATGGTTGATGGTGCCATCAGGCAAGTCTGTTGATGAAAATATTGATGCTTTGATTCCTCTTTTGCAGAGAGATGATATTATTATTGATGGAGGAAATTCATATTGGAAAGATACCCAAAAACGTGCAGAAAGATTATCAGAGATTGGAATTAAATATATTGATTGCGGTACGAGTGGGGGTGTTTGGGGCTTACAGAATGGATATTGTTTAATGTATGGTGGTGAAAAAGAAGTTACAGAAAATCTTGAGCCAATATTTAAATCTTTGGCTCCTGAAAATGGTTTTGTGTATTGCGGCAAATCCGGTACCGGACATTTAGTAAAGATGGTTCATAACGGTATTGAATATGGAATGATGCAAGCATATGCAGAAGGTTTTGAGATTCTTGAAAAATCTCCTTTTGATATCGATATTACAAAAGTTGCAGATGCCTGGCAATATGGAAGTGTTGTTAGAAGTTGGCTTCTGGAACTTGCAGTAAATGCTTTTAGAGAAGATCCAAAACTGGATAAACTTAAAGACTATGTTCAGGATAGTGGTGAAGGAAGATGGACAGTTCAGACTGCGATAGATTTTGATGTCCCAGCTCAAGTAATTACATCTTCACTTTTTGCAAGATTTCAATCAAGGCAGATAGAATCATTCGCGATGAAAGTATTGGCAGCATTAAGAAATCAATTTGGCGGGCATGCAATAAAATCAAAATAATGGAATGTTCAAATGAATAAATGTGAAAATCACATATATATAATTTTTGGTGCTACCGGAGATTTGACTAAAAGAAAATTATTACCTGCATTATTTTCTCTTTACGTTCAAAAATTATTACCTAATAAGTTTATTTTACTTGGTGTTTCCCGATCTCAATTAAGTGATGAAGATTTTAGGAATAAAACAAAATCAGCACTTGAAGGATTTAGAGAAACTGATGATTTGACTAAGATCGACGATTTTATCATGAATGTTTTTTATAATTCCATTGATTTTGATGACCTCAATTCTTATAAAAAATTAAAAAAAAGAATAAATAAACTACAAAATGAATATTCTATTGAAAGCAACATAATATTTTATCTTTCAACTCCTCCAAGTTTATATGGTACTATTCCTGTGCATTTATCATCAGTTGGATTAAATAATCAAACCGATGGATGGAAAAGACTAATTATTGAAAAGCCATTCGGATATGATTACGGGTCGGCCATTAATTTAAAGAACCTGCTTCTTGAAAGTTGGGAAGAGGAACAGATATATAGAATTGATCATTATCTTGGTAAAGAAACTGTTCAGAATTTATTGGTTACAAGGTTTTCTAACGGCATCTTTGAACCATTATGGAATAGAAATTTTATTCATCATGTTGAAATTACATCAGCCGAAAGTATTGGTGTTGAACAAAGAGGCGGATATTATGATACATCAGGAGCACTTCGCGATATGGTGCAAAATCATTTGATGCAAATAGTCGGTCTTGTTGGGATGGAACCTCCATCTTCGCTTGAACCAGTCGCAATCAGAAATGAAATTTTGAAAGTCCTTCAATCAATTCGGCGTTTTACCGAGGAAGATGTAAAACAGAATTGTATTCGCGGACAGTATTTATCAGCTAAAATAAAAGATGAAATAGTCGCAGGTTATCGTGAAGAAAAAGGTGTCAGACAAAATACTTATTCAGAAACATTTATTGCTTTAAAACTTTACATTGATAATTGGAGATGGGGAAAAGTACCTTTTTATATCAGAACAGGCAAAAGATTACCTTTGAGAGTTACAGAAATTGTAATTCACTTTAAAGAGACTCCGCATTTTCTTTTCTCGTATAATAAATCCCATAATCAGTGTAACCAATTGGTTATCAGGATTCAGCCTGATGAAGGAGTATTATTAAACATCGGCATGAAAATCCCTGGCAGCGGATTTGAAGTCCAAAATGTAAATATGGATTTTCATTATTCAGACTTAACGTCCTTACGTATTCCTTCTGCATACGAAAGACTTTTATATGATGCAATAAAAGGGGATTCAACTTTATTTGCACGGACAGATGAAGTTTTGGAGTCATGGAAAATATTAGCTCCAATAATTGACTGTTGGAAAAATGGAAATGATATTCCTCTATATGGTTATCCTGCGGGTACTTGGGGACCACTAATTGCTGATGAATTAATTGAAGGAAAGAACATGAAATGGAGATACCCATGCAGAAATCTTTCAAATGATGGAATATATTGTGAATTATAATGAATAAATTATCCATTAAAATATTTGAAAAAAGTAATGATATTGCAGAATATTTAGCCGAGTTTATTATCTCGAAATTGAACTTATTATCTGATGAAGATTCATTCTGTCTTGTTGTATCCGGAGGGAATAGTCCTAAAAATATTTTCAGCTACATGGCGTTACATTATAAAGACAAAATTAATTGGAGCAAAATTAAATTGTTCTGGGTTGATGAAAGATGTGTTTCTCCAAAAGATATTCAAAGCAATTACAGGATGGTATTTGATTCGTTGATTAGTAAAATTAGTATTCCTTTAAATAATATTTTTAGAATAATGGGAGAAGAAAACCCGATAACCGAAGCAAAAAGATATTCAGCTGTAATTAATCAAAACGTCCCGACTTATAATGGTATGCCAAGATTTGACTTGGTTTTGCTTGGTATCGGGGAAGATGGGCACACCGCATCAATATTTCCAAATAACTTGTCTTTATTTTCAGCTCAGGATATTTGTGCAGTAACAATCATTGGGCAAACAAATCAAAATAGAATTACCATCACAGGAAGAATTATTAATAATGCTGATACTATATTCTTCATTTCAACAGGTAAAAACAAAGCTGAAATTATTTCCAAAATCGTAAAAGAAGAATCCTGGAAAATTTATCCGGCTTCGCTTGTTAATCCTAAAAATGGCATTTTAAAATTTCTATTAGATAAAGATGCGTCTTTTCTTGTGGATTTATAGATTATAAATAATCCTAATTAAATGATGAACAAAACTATAATAAATAAACTTAAAAGTTGTGGACCTCAGTTAAAAAACAAAATTAATCTTAAAGCACATTTGAGAATTATGGTTGTTGTTGGAACATTATTGAATTTGATAAACCAATATGACTTTATTGTTACATTCAATTGGGAAGGGATAAATCAAGTGAAATTTCTGATAACGTATTTGGTGCCTTTCAGCGTTTCGGTATATTCAGCGGCAACGGTTAAGCGAGGAAAAAAGGAAGAAGAATAAGTGATTTATTCGTTTAATAATTATAACCACTAACTTCGTCTTGCGAGAACTCAACACCAAGTCCAAGAGCAATTCTGTTTACGAAGTTGAAATAACTTACAATCAAATTAGTCAGAAGTATATCATCATCATTCCATCCAAAAGATTTTATTTTATCAATTGTGGATTGGGAAATATGATTTGGAGAAATTGTCAATTCGTTTGCGTATTCAAGCAAAATAATAGTTTTTGGATCAGCGCCAGAGCTTCTGAAATCATTAATAAACTGATTTAATTTTTCTTTATCCTTCCAATAAAAATTTAATGCTTCAGCATGATGATAAATGCAATATTCACATTTATTAGCAACCGAAACTACAACGGCAATCATTTCTTTAAGTTCGCGTGAAAGATTTGATTTATCAAACATCAAAGATTTATACAAGTCCATATGTTTAATCATAGCATCAGGATTTAAACTATGTATTTTCATAATGTTGGATAACTTTCCCCGTGATTTTATAATATTTTCATAAACTTCTTTTAATTTCCCTTGAGCATTATCTTCACTGATTATTTTGATAAATGGCAAAAGAACCTCCGCTTATTTTTTTGTTTAACTTTTGAATGTCTATATCTCCATATGAAAAAATTTTATCATCTATAATTAATGCCGGAGTAATCGAAATATTTTTCTCATTGTATGATTTAATATCAATTGTTTCAAAATAGATTTTATAATTCCTTAAGTTAATTGACTCAAGTGTTTCTTTTGCCCGTTCACATGCCTTGCAATTCTGAGAAACAATAAGTTTAATATTCATGTAACATTTCTTTCATTTTTTCTTATAAATTTATGCAAATAAGAAATGATTAAATGTCAATTTTACGACACTACTTTTTTTAGCTCGTAAATTTTGTTCACAATTAATTTATTGCGGTCAAAATCAATTATTCCTTTCTCTCTTAAACCAGTTAAAAAATAATTAACCGTTTGTCGGGAGCAAGCAGTGAGTTCACCAATATGCTGATGTTTTAAGAAAGGTTTTATAAAAATCTGATCCCCAATTTTTTTGCCGTTTTTTTCTACGTATCTTAAAATGAAAGAGGCAATTCTTTGATCAGCATCTTTAAAAATTAAATCCCCTATCCTTTCAGTAAAACTTTTGATTTTAAAGCCCAGTATTTTAGTCAACCGAATATTTAAAGCCGGGTTTTTTTCAATAAATGAGGCGAGATCATTTTTGTTGATTGCACAAATTAAAGATGGTTCTAACGTGATAGCAAAATCAGTTCTCTGAGCTTCGTCGAAGTAAGCCATTTCGCCAAATATTTCACCGGGATTAATAATCGCGATAATTTTTTCACTTCCGTCAGCAAGATATTTTGTGATTTTGACTCTGCCTGTTTTTAAGAAATAAATATTTTTAGATGGCTCTTCAGCAAAATAAACGGGTTCATCTCCTTGTGTTTCTTTATCGCTAATCATGCGATTCAATTCCATCATTTTGTCTTTACTAAGTTCGCTGAAAAGATTAAAGTTTTCCAAGTACCAAAGTTTTGACTTATCTGCCATATTGATCTCATAAGTTTATTTTTGCTTTTAGAAATATAAGCATTTCATTTATAACTACGAATTCTTCAAAATAAAAAATCTTATATTTATAAGTAAAAATTAAAAAATATCGAGCAAGATGACATTTTCTGATGTGCAAAATAATTTTATGAAAACAGCATTAAGAGAAGCACAAAAAGCTTTTGATGAAGATGAAGTACCTGTCGGTGCAGTTATTGTTTATGATAATAAAATTATAGCCAAAGGGCATAATCAGGTTGAATTACTGCAAGATTCAACAGCCCATGCTGAAATGATTGCAATTACTTCTGCTGAAAATTTTCTAAGCAGCAAGTTTCTAAATGAGTGTGATATTTACATTACTGCAGAACCATGTGCAATGTGTGCAGGTGCAATTATTTTATCAAGATTGAAGTGTGTTTACTTTGGAACATTTGAGCCAAAATATGGAGCGGCTGGTTCATTGCTGAATCTGCTGGAATCAGGAAAATTTAATTTCCCTCCGAAAGTTTATTCGGGTCTTTTGGAAGAAGAATCAAAATATTTATTGAGAAATTTTTTTGATAAAAAACGAAAGAATTCTTTTTAAACAGATATAACTTTATTATTTTTCAATATCAAAAACTAACATGATTAAAAATGCAAATTATACTTTTTGGAGCTCCCGGTGTTGGGAAAGGTACACAGGCTAAATATTTAGCAGAAAAATTTAAGATTAACCATATTTCAACTGGAGATATTCTTCGAGAGGCTGTAAAAAATCAGTCGGCTCTTGGATTGAAAGTCAAGGAAATTACATCTCGTGGAGAATTAGTTCCCGATAATATTATGGCTGGTTTAATTAAGGAAACATTGTTTTCTGAAAAGAACAAAAACGGATTTATTCTTGATGGCTATCCTAGAACAATCGACCAGGCGAAGTTGCTTGAACAAATTCTAAGCGAATTGCCGAATAAAAATATTTATTTTATTCACTTAATTGCTGACGCTGATGTAATTGTTGAAAGATTGACAAATAGAAGAGTATGCAGTGTGTGTGGGACCATCGTAAATCTTAATTTAATATCAAAAAAGAATGAATGCCCAAACTGCAAATCAGCGGATTCTTTCATCAAAAGAAAAGATGATGAAGAAAGTGTAATTCGTCACAGATTAAGTGTTTATGAAAACACCACTTTTCAAGTCCTTGAGTTCTATAGAAATAAGGTTAATATAATTGAAGTGAATGGGACCGATCAAATTGAATCAGTTAAAGAAAATATTTTAGCTGCAATTAAGAATTAGTGTTAATTTGTTTTTGTTTTAGAACCACCTTAATAATTTTGCCCGAATCAAGTTTTAATATTTGTGCATCGGTTTTCTTTACTAAATCGTAATTGTGAGTTGCAATTATTACCGTGGTACCATTTTTATTAATCTTCTTGAATATTTCCAGGATTTCAAATGCTGTTTCAGGATCGAGATTTCCTGTAGGCTCATCAGCAAGTAGAATCATCGGATCATTTATAATTGCGCGTGCGATAGCAATTCTCTGTTTTTCTCCTCCCGAAAGTTCGGAAGGATAATTATACTGTTTATGTAAAAGTCCAACTTCTGTTAACGCATTTGTTGCTTTTTTTCTTATTAATCTTTTTGAAGTATTAATTATTTGCAAAACAAAAGCAAGATTATCAAAAATTGTCCGATCCTCCATTAGTTTGAAATCTTGAAAAACCACTCCAAGTTTTCGTCTATAAATTGCAATATCATTCTTTTTTATTTTCTGTGTGTTAAAGTCTCCAACTTCTATATAGCCTTCTTGCGGAAATAAATTCATATAAATTAATTCAAGGAGAGTGCTTTTTCCTGCACCACTTTTCCCAATGAGAAAAACAAAATCTCCCTGATTAACCGTAAGATTAAGATCTTCAAAAACAGATTGACTGTTATAGCTGAAACTGATGTTTGTTAAACTAAGCATTCTTCTTTTTCTTAATTATGAATTGAACTCGCTCTGATTCTTGATTTGCATCCAAAAAAGAAAATGAATCAAAACATTCCACTACAAACATGTTGGTTTTATCAATAATTTCAAAATATGTTTCTAAAGGAAATACTTTCTGCACATGTTTTTCTTTGTAAATATTTGAACCATTTTCGGAAAGCTCAAAATAATTGATGTGAAGTTTAGTTTGATTATTGTATTGACTCTTTTGAATATATCTAAAACCGTTCACGTTTCCGAATCTATTTAATGCATGGATATTGCGCAGGCTGTTTAGTTCCAGACTGGCATCAAAAGTTAATATCCCATCTGGCTTCAATATTCTATCGGCTTCTAAAAAATATTTTTTAAGCATGTTTTTGTTAAGTAAATAATTGATACTATCAAAAGCTGAATAGATAAAATCGAAATGTTTTTTTATTGGCAGGGAAGTCATATCACAACAAAAACGATTGGAAGCAAATTGATTTATGAGAAGCATTTGCAAAGACAGATCCGAGATAAATAAATTTGGAAAATGTTTAATCATAAAGGCTGATAATTTACATGTTCCGGCAGCAATCTCAAGAGCATCTTTCCCACCGTTTCCATATTGTTTTTGAATATCAAACAGATAATCAGCCCAATCAGAATAATTTATATCCTTCATTAAATGATCATAAATGAGAGATATTTTTGAATATATTTTATTTGTCATTCAGAAAATTTAATCGGTGGCGTTTTATTTTGATTGCCCATTTTATTGCTTCAATCATACTTGTTTCGTCAGCTCTATTCTGCCAAGCAATATCAAAAGCAGTTCCATGATCGGGAGAAGTTCTTATAATCGGAAGTCCTGCTGTGAAATTTACTCCCTTGATAAAATTAATCAACTTAAATGGAATTAAGATTTGGTCATGATACATACCTAAAATAAAATCAAATTTTCTGTATAATTGATTTGCAAAAAAAGCATCAGGAACAAAAGGTCCTTGAATATTATAATAAGAATATTTTTTAATCGTTGGTAAAAGGATTTCAATTTCTTCGTTTCCTATTCTTCCATTTTCTCCGGCATGTGGATTTAAACCAAGTATAGCAAGGCTAAAATTACTTTTGCCAAAGTCATATTTGATTGAATTAATAAGTACATCTAATTTCTTTTCCATGCTTTTCTTTGAGAGCAAATTAGGGACTTTACTGATTGGCTCGTGAATCGTCACTAAAGCTGCTTTAAATGATTTAGAAATAAATGACATTAAAAACTTATCGGATTTGAACCATGAACCCAAAAGTTCAGTATGACCTGGAAAATCAATTTTCGCAAGTTCAAAACTTTCCTTGCTGATTGGTGCAGTAACAAGCATATCCGAAAATTTAGCTTCAATTATTTTTCTGGCAGCTTCTAAAGCATCGAATGAAACTTGTCCTGAGTTAATTGTTGGTCTGCCAGTTTTTAATGAGGCTTTCGGAAGTAATAAAAAATTAATGTTTTTATTCCCAAAATTCAATCCAGAAAAATCTTTTACAGCTTCAAAATCATTAGTAAAATTCACTAATGTTGCAGCTTTTTCAAAAACATTCTTGGGAATAATAAATACAAAATGTTTGTTGGTTTTATCAAAGTGCTTAATCGATTTAAGACTAATTTCGGGACCGATTCCATTGATATCGCCGCAAGTAATAATTATTGGATTGAGGTTATTTTTGTAATACAAAATTGCCTGTTCCTGAATTATCGCTGAATTTAAATTGGAGATTCATACTTTTATAAATCCAAATTTCGGTAGTAGAATCAATCTGTTTGAAATTACGAATAATCTGATCAGGTGTGCCATATTTAATAAATATTTTACCTCTGTCTGTAGCAGAACCTTTTCTCTTATCGAAAATGGAATAACTTTTATCTGCTTTATCAACGCGTATATAAAATTCTTCCATTACTTCATTAAATAAATTAGAAGTGTCAGGATCATATTTTTGCCAATAGTCAAAAAGTAGTGCCTGATATTTTTCATCGTCCTGGTCAAGGATTTTATCAACATCATCATCTTTCTCAATTATTCGCAATAGTTTAATCGCTTCCTCTGAATCTCTTAATGAAAACGGTTTGTTAAACCAAAAAACATTCATTTCAAAAATTTCTTTTGATTTAGAATTTGATATTTCAATCGTGGTAATTCCTTCGGTTAATTTCTTATTGAAATTATTTACAATGATGAAATCAATCCCGCCGGAATATTTTGTCAATTCTAAATTACCATTTGAAATATTTGGAAGAAAAAAACCCGAGTTCTTTTTAACTTCTGTATGAAAGATAATTTTATCATTCTGCTCGATAGAAATCGAAACAGGGAAATCAACTTTACCGGATATTGGAATAAGCATTAAAGGCGAAGAATTGGTGAAGGGTAAATTTCCACCATAATTTGAGATTTGGATTGTATCACTTTTAGTATCTTCAACCGGTGAAGCAATAATTGGTTTATAGAATAATTTATTTGTATCAATGCTGAAATCAATTCCCGGATAATTGGAAACACGAAATGAATTTGAATATTCGATTGATGGCAGTAATGAATATTTTCCTTCGGATAAGTTCAATTTAAAAACTACTTCAATGAATTTGTCCTTTGCATTTGTAGCCTCGAAAGTTTCGGTATTTGCGGAAGTAGAAATGGTTTCACGCCGATATACATTTTGACTGCTGTCTCTTACTTCCAAATTGACTTTTACGTTACTTAAATAACTTGAATTTGTTTTAACAAAATAGGCTTTATCAAAAGGAATCCTGCAACTGAAAAATATATTCGAGGAATCACTATTTAATTGATGGATATCAAAAAGCACATCCGAGCTATAAGTTTGATTTGGTATCTCTCTTTTACTGAATTTTTGAGAGAAGACAATAGAATTAATAAGCAGAATAAAAATTAATACGCGTTGCATATTAGCTGTTCATGCTATTTAAGAACTCCTTGTTGCCTTTAGTTCCACGCATTTTATCGAGTAAAAATTCCATTGCCTCAACAGGATCAAGGTCACTAATAATTTTTCTGATAATCCAGACTTTGTTCAATTCATCCTCTTTGAGCAGCAATTCTTCTTTTCGTGTACCGGATTTATTTACATCCATTGCAGGGAAAATTCTTCTGTCAGATAAATCACGATTCAGAACAATTTCCATATTACCAGTACCTTTAAATTCCTCGAAAATAACTTCGTCCATTCTACTACCTGTTTCAATTAATGCAGTTGCAATAATTGTTAAACTACCGCCATCTTCCGTGTTCCTTGCAGCGCCAAAAAATCTTTTTGGTTTTTGCAATGCATTCGCATCAACACCACCAGAAAGAATTTTTCCACTATGTGGAATTACAGTGTTATGCGCTCGCGCAAGTCTTGTAATACTATCAAGCAAAATGACAACATCGTTTCCTGCTTCAACCATTCTTTTTGCTTTCTCAATTACCATATTCGCAACTTGAACGTGTCGCTCTGCCGGTTCGTCAAATGTAGAACTAATTACTTCAGCTTGTACAGATCTTTGCATATCTGTTACTTCTTCAGGTCTTTCATCAATTAACAAAATAATTAGTTTGACTTCGGGATGATTTCGAGTTAATGAGTTAGCAATTTTTTGAAGTAAAACGGTTTTGCCGCTTTTGGGTGGTGATACGATTAATCCTCTTTGTCCTTTTCCAATTGGATCGAGAAGATCCATAATTCTCATTGAATACTCACCGGGTGCTGATTCTAATTTTAATCTCTTTGTTGGATAAAGAGGAGTCAAATTATCAAATAAAGTTCTCTCTCGTGTTGTCTCTGGGTCACGTCCGTTTACAGCTTCAACTCGAAGTAATGCAAAAAATCTTTCGCCCTCTTTTGGTGGCCGAACTTGCCCGCTTACAAAATCACCTGTTCTAAGACTGAATCTTTTGATTTGGGAAGGTGAAACATAAATATCATCAGGGGATGGAAGATAATTATAATCGGCTGATCGAAGGAACCCGTATCCGTCACTTAACACTTCCAAAACACCTTTTGAAAATGTTAAACCATCTTTTTGTGTTTGGGCTTCAAGAATTTTGAATATTAATTCTTGCTTTCTAAAATCGCTGTAACCTGATATTTCTAATTCTTTTGCAATCTTGAATAGATCTACAATTTTTTTTGATTGAAGTTCTGAGATATCCATTGGCATAATAATTTTTCCTTTTGATTAAATCTTGGACAAGCCCAAGAAAATTGAGGATTAGTACTAAAAGTTTTTGAATTTAAATCTTGTTGAATGGAACAAGTGGCATACAAAAATTTATTTATTTTCTCGTTTTTATGATAATAATTTTAATTTTACCTGCCCTAATATATAAATACTTCCCAAAGCAACCAAGCATTTGTTTGAATTTTTCTCTGATAAATAACTTTTAATGAAAGCAGACGGATTATGGAGGGCTCTGACGAAAATGCCGTTGTCTTTTGCTTTCGAGATAATATTTTCGATTCTTTCCGCTCTCTCATAATCTATAGTAGTGGCATAAATATCATCAAAATATGATGACAAAGATTTAAGAGAATTAATGTAATCCTTATCCTTCATTGTTCCATAAATTAAAATTGTTTTTGAATAATTCTTCCTTTCCTTCTTGAATTCTTCAACAAAACTTTCTACTCCTTCCGGGTTATGGGCTGAATCAAAAATAATTCGAGGATACTTAGAAAATATTTCATAACGGCATTGAATTCCGGAGTTCTCTTTTACTTTTCTAATTCCTCTGGAAATTGATAAAGAATCTATATTTTTTAATGAATTAGAAATTGTCAGGATAGCTAATGCAGCATTAACCAATTGATGTTTACCGGAAAGTGGAGTCGAATAAATATTAAATTCATTTTTTAATATCTTCAAAGTCAATAAATTGTTTATATCACTGATATATTGCGATAAAAAGAAGGTTTGTGAATTAGCATTTTCTGCGTACTCGGAAAATACATTATGAGTTATTTCAGGAACTAAACCGATGAATGTTTTTGAATTGGGTTTAATGATGGATGCTTTTTCCTTTGCAATTTCAATTAAAGAATTTCCTAAAATATTTGTATGCTCTAGACTTATTGTTGTGATAGTAACCGCAAGAGGTTCAATTATATTGGTTGAATCAAGTCTGCCTCCTAAACCTGTTTCTATCACTGCATAATCAATATTATTATCGGCAAAGTACATAAATGCCATCGCTGTTGTTAATTCAAAAAAAGTAGGAGAGTTATCATCGATATATTTATCCACCAATTTCATAAATTTTAAAACATAATCATCAGAAATTTCAAGTCCGTTAATTCTAATTCTCTCATTAAATCGTAATAGATGTGGTGAAGTATAAAGCCCAACTTTGTATTTCGCTTCTGTCAGAATACTTGCGATAAATGATGAAGTGCTTCCTTTTCCATTTGATCCGGCTACATGAAAACAGTTTAATTCTTTTTGTGGATTGCCTAAATAATTTAATAACTTGATAGTGCTTTCCAATCCAAGTTTAATGCCGAATTGATGAAGCGAAAATAATTTTTGTAAAGCTTCAGTGAGTTGCATCTTAGATTTGATAACTGGCGGTTAATTCGGATATACTTTGAATGTTCATTTGTTCGCAGTATTTATTAATGCCACCTAAAATTTCAACACCGGCATTCGGATTTATAAAATTAATAGTCCCAATTTGAATAGCTGATGCACCACATATTATAAATTCAATTGCATCTTGCCAGGTTGAAATTCCTCCAATACCGATAATTGGGATATCGACATTTCTGCTAATCTCAAGAACTTTTGCTAATGCGACAGGTTTAATGGCTGGTCCTGAAAGTCCACCAGTAATATTTTTAATTTTTGGTTTTCGCGTCCAAATGTCAAATGACGTTCCTACCAAAGTGTTTATTGCCGAAACTGCATCTGCTCCTTCTTCCTTTGCGATCTTTGCGAAATTTTTTATATCTGAAGTATTTGGAGATAATTTCATGATAATAGTTTTTGGAGTAGCTGCCCGGACTTTTTGTGTGATATTTCCAACTGACTTGAGATCATTTCCAAAAATTAAGCCGCCTTCTTTAACGTTTGGACAAGAAATATTTATTTCATATGCTTTGATAAAATCTTCGTTATCTAAATAATTTATGCACTCAACGTATTCTTCAACCGAACTTGCTGCAATATTGCAAATTAATGTCACTCCGATTTTTTTAAGAAATTGCACTTTGGATGTTAAGAATTCTTCAACTCCGACATTTGCCAAACCAATTGCATTTAACATCCCTGCAGAAGTTTCTACAATTCTCTGAGGTGGATTTCCTTTTCGCGGTTTCAAAGAGATTGATTTAGTTACTATTCCGCCAATCTTTTTCAAGTCAGTAAATTCTGATATTTCATTTCCATATCCAACGGTGCCGGATGCAAGCATTACAGGATTATTAAGATGAAGTTTTCCAATATTTACGCTTAAATCAAAACTCATAATTGAATTTCGTTGATATTAAATACAGGTCCATCTTTGCAAACAAGAAGATAATTCCCATCCGGTTTTGCTTTCTCAATTGGGCAGCCTTGACAAATCCCAAATCCACAGGCCATTGCACTTTCAGTTGATATATCGCAATCAAAGTTATATTTGTTACAAAATATTTTTAACGCTTTTAACATTGGGATTGGTCCGCATCCTATGAATTTTACTTTACTATTCTTGAATGATGAAATGTTTTTTTCAAGTAGCTCAATTACCGTTCCCTTGAATCCAATCGATCCATCATCAGAAGAAATGTGCAAATTAGATAATCCATAATCTGTAATAAAATCAATATTCCGAGCACCCAGATAAATATCATGCTTGATTTTAAAATTCATTTTCTTAATCAAGTAGGGGAAAGGAGCAATACCCAAACCTCCACCGACCAAAATAAATTTGTCAATATTTTCATCAAGCGAAAACCCGTTTCCCAATGGACCTAAAATGCTGATTTTATCGCCTGTTTTTTTTTGTGATAATATTTTTGTTCCTTCTCCGTGCAAATCAAACATAAAATAAACATTTGACCCATCAACATCGCAAATGCTGAATGGTCTTCGAAGTAATGGAGAATTATTATCATTGACTTTGATATTACAAAACTGACCGGGAGTAATAATTTCAGCTATTTGAGGAGAATTTGCAATCAATAAAAATATTGATCCGGTTAATTTTTTTACATCAATAACTTCGGCTGATTCAATCAATGACGCTTTCATAAATTACAAATTATCATTTTCAATTTTTGTGATCTTATCAAGCCTCTTTTGATGTCGTCCACCCTCAAAATTTGTTTCTAACCATTTTGAAAGAATACTTTTTGCAGATTCCTCTCCAATTGTTTTGCCTCCGAGAACAAGAATATTTGCGTTATTATGATTTCGTGCACTCCATGCAGTAAATTCATTATAACAGGTAGCTGCGCGGATACCTTTGATTTTATTGGCTGCTATTGCAGATGGAATTCCTGTAGCGTCAATTATAATTCCGAATGAATCTTTTCTGGACTTTACTTTTTTTGCAACTGCTTCAGCATAATCGGGATAGTCACAAGATTTTTCATCGTAAGTGCCCAAGTCATACACAATTTTACCATTACTTTCCAAAAATATTTTTAACGCTTTCTTCAAAGCAAATCCTGTATGATCTGAGCCAATGTAAATTATATTTGTGAGATCTGAATGTGGTTCAATTTGTTCGGAAGTTAAAAAATCGATTATAATTTTCAATTCCTTAATTTTATCTTTCGCAAGCGGAGTAATAATATCGTCTTTAGACAAAGGAAGTTTTGATTTGCCGCTCTTATGTAAATCTAAAATTATTTTTTCTGTAATTACTTTTTTCATTATAACAATTCGTTGCGTTTGTGCAATTTCAGATAATCTACGACAAGTTTCACGTCTTGTGTGTTATTCCTGTTACAAACAAGAAGAGAATCTTCGGTATCAATAACAATCAAATTATTAGCACCTACAACTGATGTGAATTTTCTGGCACTAATATAACAACCGTTGGATTTGATCGAAAAGACATCTCCTTGCTCAACCATTCCATTTTCATGTTTTTCAGATTTTAAGTAAACTTCTTCCCAACTTCCAACATCGCTCCAATCAAACTCACCTTTGATCAAATAAACATTTTTTGATTTTTCCATAACACCATAATCAATTGAAATACTTTTCAGTTGCCCATAAACATGGGCTAAAGTTTTATTGAAACTTTTAGTCCCAATTGCTTTGCTGACTAATTCAAGACCTTCAAAAAGCTCAGGCATGTATTTACTGATTTCAGCTAATATTTTTGAAGATTTCCATATAAACATGCCGGAGTTCCAGAAAAAATCCCCCGATTCAATAAATCTTTCAGCAGTTGCCAAATTGGGCTTTTCCGCAAAAGTTTTTACTTTAAAAACTTTTTGGTTATTTGTCTCTTCATCCGCCTGGATATAGCCATATCCGGTTTCCGGACGAGTTGGGATAATTCCAAAAGTTATCAGTCCGTCATTTTCTTCGGCAAATTCCTTTGCGTTTTTTATAGTTTGCTGAAATTTATCAACATCATTTATCAAATGATCGGCAGGAAGAACAAGTATAACCGAATTATTCTCGATTTTATTGATGATTACAGATGAGAGTCCAATTGCAGCGGCAGTATTTTTTCCAAAAGGTTCGGCAATTATATTTTGTTTAGGAATGAATGGCAATTGTTTACTAATTGCTTCTTGCTGAAGTTGATTTGTTATTACAAAAATATTTTCATTCGGGATAAGTCCGTTCAATCGTGAGCATGTTGATTGAATCATCGTATCCTGACCGAAAATGTTCAGCAACTGTTTAGGTTGTTTCTCTCTGCTTTTTGGCCAGAACCTTGAACCAACTCCACCAGCCATGATTACTGCAAACAATTTTTTCATACATCCTCTGATAATCTTGTTATTTTTTCTGAAAAATCTTCCGCTAAATTAAGATAGTTTGTTATCTCTACAGATTTATTTTTTATGGTTGCAACAATCACTATCAAACAAGCCCTTAAACTTTCTATGATATATTCATCAGGTTGAATTTTGCTATCATAAATTAATTGCAATCCTTTTGAGATTGTTTGATGCATTTCTGCTATAATTTGAGAGCCAATATTTTTAGAAAGCTCGTGATGTTCTTTCATGATTTCAGAATAGGATAAAACTTCTTCGCCAGTAAAATTCCCGACTCTCATTCGCTGAAGCATATTTTCAATGCTTTTTATTGGTTTTAAAATTCTTCTTTGGAAAGATTCAAAATCAAGATCATCTTCTTTACTTAAATCACCAAAAATGATTTCTTCTTTCATTTTGTCTGTTTCAGTATCGATTTTAAAACTCTTCTCGGTTTTAGACAAATTATTCGTCAATTCATCCACTCCGATTTTATTTTCCTTGACTTGCTTTTCGTAAAAATTATTCAAAAATTCTTTAATTTTTTGCGATGAAATATTATCAAGAACTGAACTCAATACCGTAATTAAAAGGTTACTGTGTAGTTTGAAACTATCCGAAAGACTTAGAAAATCAATTTTGTTGTTCAGCAAAAAAGAATGAATTTCCCCAAGTTTAATTCCAAATTTCGATAGTTCTGTTACTTTTTTGAAGTAGGATATTTTCTTTTCAAGTTCATTATCATCAGATAAAAATTCTTTAATAATCGAAATACACTCTATTTTATCAGAATGCATACGCAAATTGTTCGACGCAACAATAATAGTTTGAATCAAATATTCTTTATTGAAATCTTTCATCTGTACACTCTTGGAACTCTTTTACTGATTCCACAAGTGATTTCATAAGGGATAGTTTTTAAAATTTTGCTCCAATCCCAAGCATCAATTTTTTGCGATTTTGAATTTCCAAGTAAAATTGCAGTATCACCAACTTTCACATTTTGATTCATTGTATCAAACATAATTCTATCCATTGTGATTCTACCTGCTTGCGAAAACATTTTATCTTTAATTAAAATACTTATTGAATTTGTTAAATTCCTATTCAAACCATCAGCATATCCTATTGGTAATGAGCCTATAAAACTATCTTCTTTGGCAAAAAATAATCTTCCGTAACTTACTGAATTACCTGCTTTTACTTTTCGTATTGTGCTTACTTTTGATTTTAAACTCATTACCGGTTTGAGATTGATTTTTGTTGAGAGTTCCGTAGCGGGAGGATAACCATAAAGAGAAATTCCGGGACGAACCATATCAAAATATGATTCTGGAAATTTAATAATTGCTGCACTGTTTGCAGCATGTGCTAATCCAAAAGAGATACTTTCTTTTTTTAGATTATAAATAATACTCTTAAATCTTTCTGCTTGGAGTAAAGTAAAAATCGGATCTGCTTCATCTGAGCAAGCAAAATGAGTGTAAATACCATCAATGATTATGTTTTTTATATGAGATATTTTTTTGATATTCTTTACCGCTTCTTCATACTCAAATCCAAGCCGTCCCATTCCTGTATCAATATTTATATGAATTTTGAGTTTCTTCTTTAATGTTAATTTTGATAAAATTCTAATATGATTTACAGATGAAACTGTGGGCATTAAATCAAACCTGAGATAATCTTCAATTTCATTTTTATCCAGCGGCGAAAAAAGAAGAATTGGCTTACGTGTTAATTTTGATTTTCTTAGTTCAATTCCTTCCTCCGTTAGCGCTACGCCAAAATAATCAGGAGATTTTGCTTTTAATCTCAATAAGGCATCAACGCATTGAATCATTCCATGACCATAGGCATCGGCTTTTACAACAGCCAGAACCTTTATATCCCTGACAATTCTTTTAATTTCTAGAAAATTATTTTGAAGATTTTTTAAGCTAATCTCAGCAAATGTATTCCGCATTTTTACCTGTAAAATTCTAAAATAAATTTGTGGTTCAAAGATAATTTAATTCACTTTCAGAAAAAACTTTTTATTTATTTTTTGTATATAACGAAAAGGAGGGTCATGTTAGTAACTACGACAAATACAATCGAAGGCAAAAAAATTAAAAAAAAATATCATGGATTAATTACCGGCGAAGCGATAATGGGTGCTAATTTGTTCAAAGATCTTTTTGCGGGAATTCGTGATATTGTCGGGGGCAGATCTGCTTCCCATGAAAAAGAATTACGTACAGCAAAACAAATTGCGGTTTCTGAAATGATTGAAAACGCAAAAAGTATTGGTGGAAATGCTGTTATCGGAGTTGAGCTCGATTACGAAACAGTTGGGCAAAATGGAAGCATGCTCATGGTTTCGGCTAGCGGAACTGCAGTCGAAATTGAGTAATTATTTCCCATTGAATTTTTTATCCAAATAATCAAATCTGTATTGGAAGATATTCTCCAATTTTTTTCTGATAAAAAAGAAATTCAAAATTTGACCGAGAATTCCAAACGGAATTGCATAATGAATGAAATCATGCATTATCACGTTATTTCCCGATTTTTCCAGTTTATGTTGATGATGCCAAAATTTGTATGGTCCGAATCTCTGCTCATCAATAAAATACTCCATATCAATTACATTTTTAATTTCAGTTACCCAAGTGCGATTCAAAAAAGGCAAGATTTGAATTTTATAAACAATTAGTTGTCCTGCGTACATCTTTACGGGTAATTCCGAAGTTATCTTGAATTTTAGTTCTTTTAGTGTAATATCGTCCAAATTCTTAGGCGAAGAGAGATATTCCCATAATTTATCTAAAGACGTTTTGAATAGCTGTTTTCTTTGAAATTTATAAATTTTCATGACCTTTTAATAGAATAACCTTTAATAAATTGGAATAGTTTCATAAAAAACTTTTAATTAACTAATTGGTTTCATTACCCATAATTTTTTAAATTCATCATGATTGCCTATATTTGCACTCCAAAAAATTAGGTTTATTTATGAAGATCCTCAAATCATTGAATGAAGTGCAAAAAGAAGCCGTTGTTTACAACTCGGGACCACATATTATTGTTGCCGGTGCCGGTTCAGGAAAGACAAAAGTCTTAACTCATAAAATTGCTTACATAATTGAAGAAGGCATTGAGCCAAGCTCAATTTTAGCTTTAACATTTACAAACAAAGCTGCTAATGAGATGAAGGAAAGAATTCTTGGACTTATTGGTAGTAGCAAGGCAAAACAAATCTGGATGGGAACTTTTCATTCAATATTTTCAAGAATATTGCGAACTGAAGCTCCGAAACTTGGCTATAGAAGTAATTTTTCCATCTACGACAAAGAAGATTCCGTTTCATTAGTAAGTAATATGCTTGAAGAATTTAACATGACAAACGATAATCTAAATCCTTCTCATGTCCAGCATAAAATTAGCCAGCAGAAAAATAAAATGATTTACCCTGAAGAATTTGCGAAAAATTATATACAAAATATTTTTGACAAAAAAGTTGCCTACTTATATCCTTTTTACAATAAACGGCTGTTTGAAAATAACTCAATGGACTTTGATGATTTATTATTAAAACCGATTGAATTATTAAATAGTGATTCTAAATTGCTTGCAAAATACAGATCACAGTTTAAGTACATTCTGGTTGATGAGTTTCAGGATACAAATCATGCTCAATATGAATTGTTGAAATTGCTGGTTCACGGTAAGACAAAGATTTGTGTTGTTGGTGATGATGCTCAAAGTATATACGGCTGGAGAGGCGCTGATATAAAAAATATGCTCGATTTCGAAAAGGATTTTGAAAAAGCTAAAATATTCAGACTTGAACAAAATTATCGTTCAACCAAGAATATTCTGCTGGCTGCTGATTCGATAATTAAAAATAATTCCGAGCAAATTAACAAAACTTTATGGACCTCAAATGAGGATGGAGAGCCGGTTACTTTAATTAAAAGCTCGGATGAAAAAGATGAGGCTTTCTTGATTGCAAAGCAGATTAAACAGGAAATTGCTACAAAGAAATTATCGTTAAATGATATCGCGATTTTTTATAGAATAAATATTCAATCCAGAGCAATTGAAGAAGCGCTGCGACGAGAAAAACTTCCTTACAAAATTGTGGGTGGTACCGAATTTTATCAACGAAAAGAAGTAAAAGATTTGATTGCATACCTTCGAATTTTAATCAATCAAAATGATGAAGAAAGTCTTCTTCGAATTATGAATTATCCTCAGCGAGGAATCGGGAACACTTCAATTGTTAAAATGATTGCATTTGCAAGGAAACATAATCTTTCTCTTTTCCAAACTATGTCGCGGATTTTTGAAGTAATTGAAGTAAAAGAAAGAATTCAAAAAAATGTAAAACAATTCAAAATCCTTTTGGATAAATATGTTGAATTAAAAGATAAACTTTCGATTTCCGAATTAATCTCAGCTTTGGTTGATGATCTTGGAGTATTGAAAATGTATAAGGAAGAAGGCACATCTGAATCAATGCAAAGATATGAAAATGTATTGGAACTTTTAGCTAGCATCAGACAATTCGAAAAAGATAATTCTAAAATTAAACTTGAGGATTTCTTGGGTGACGTTTCGTTGATGGCTGGAGTTGATATGATGGACACAAAAGATAATTCTCTTACGATGATGACAATTCACAGTTCAAAAGGACTTGAGTTTCCTGTTGTGTTTATTACTGGATGTGAGGAAGATATTTTTCCGTTACATCGAAAATTTGATACTGATTCAATTGTTGATGAAGAAAGAAGATTGTTTTATGTTGCAATAACTAGAGCCGAGAAAAAAGTATATGTCACTTATGCAAGATCACGTTATAGATTTGGTGAAGTTGCCTATCAAAGCCGTTCAAGGTTTATTGATGAATTAGATGAAAATGTTGTTGAAGAATTAAATGGACCATACGGAAAAAGATCGGGCAGAAAGAAAAAATCGTTTTATGATGAATTGTATCAACACGGATACGATTATGATTTCAGTCAGGAGCAAAGATCATTGAGAGTTGGTAGTCGCGTTACACATGATGTTTTTGGAATGGGAAAAATTATTGCAATTACTGGAGCGGGTGATATGCAAAAGGTAACTGTGGCTTTTGAACATGATGTCACTAAAACTTTACTATCGAAATTTGCTAATTTAAAAATTGTATAATTCTATAAAATAAAGGAGTAATATGAAAATTGGAGTTTTAACCGGAGGTGGCGATTGTCCCGGACTTAATGCGGTAATCCGAGCTGTGGTCAGAAAATCACTCGAATATGGACACCAAGTTTATGGAATCAAACGCGGCTGGAAAGGATTGATTGAAAAAAATTATGAGGAATTGACTTTGGATTCAATTTCGGGGATTCTTCATAAAGGAGGAACAATTCTTGGCTCTTCAAGAACTAATGTTTATAAAATTGAAAATGGCGAAAATATTGCCAAAGAAAATTTTAAGGCAATGGAACTGGATGCACTTGTAGCTATCGGCGGGGAAGACACACTTGGAATTGCATCAAAATTATTTAAAGCCGGATTAAATGTTGTTGGTGTTCCGAAAACAATTGATAATGATTTAAATGCTACGGATTATACTTTCGGTTTTGATTCAGCTGTAAATGTAGCTACTGAAGCTATCGACAGGCTTCATACTACCGCAGAATCTCATGAAAGAGTAATGGTTGTTGAAGTGATGGGAAGACATGCAGGATGGATTGCATTGCATGCCGGACTTGCTGGCGGTGCTGATTATATTTTAATTCCCGAAGTTCCTTTTGATATAAACGATATTGTTGATGCGGTAAAAAAACGTCATGCACGAGGTAAGAAATTCAGTATTATTTGTGTTGCTGAAGGTGCAAAAGTTAAAACAGAAGAAGAAACTGATAAAGATGGCTCATTTGTTTTGGCAAGTTTGAAAAAAGATTCATTCGGTCATGTTATGCTTGGTGGAATTGCCGAAATCATAGCTGAAGAAATTGAAAAACGAACCGGACTTGAAACCCGTTCAACTGTTCTCGGGCATATTCAGAGAGGTGGCTCACCGACTGCTTTTGACAGAGTATTGGGAACACGTTTTGGAATATTTGCTGCTGAACTTGTTAATAATAAAGATTTTGGTAAAATGGCTGCCCTGAAAGGAAGTCAAATTGTTGGTGTCAGTTTAGATGAAGCTACGGGTAAACTGAAAACTGTTAATCCGGAATTTTACGAATTAGCAAAGACATTTTTTAATTAAAAGAGATAAAATATAATAAAAGCGAAGCTGTAAATCCGGCTTCGCTTTTTTTTGCAATTAATTTACTTTTTATACGGTTCATGTTTTATTGAAAAATATTTTTTCACGTCTTTTTTCAAAACTCCCGAAAGCAGGATAATCGAAATTAAATTTGGTGCAGACATAAATCCCAATGCAGCATCTCCGAAAGCCCAGATTGTTTCGAGTTCTGCAATTGCACCAATGAAAACAAAAATAATAAAACCAATTTTATAGGGCAGAATGGCTTTCTCACCAAAGAGATAATGTGTTGCGCGGTCACCGTAATATGACCAACTGATTATTGTTGAAACAGCAAACAGCAAAACTCCTACTGTTACAATTTTATCTCCATAAGGGAAAAGCCACATTAATCCATCTTTAAAAGCAAGTGAGGTTAACAAACTTGCATTATATAATTGACCAGAAAAATGCGGGTCAATTCTTTGCTGATAAAATAAAGTATGATGCCATGCTTCTGTTGATAAAATAACCAAACCGGTTATAGTGCAAATAATGATTGTATCAATGAAAGGTTCAAGCAAAGCAACACTTCCTTCACGCACTCCAAAAGGTGTTTTTGCGGCGGCGTGTGCAATAGGTGCACTACCTTGTCCGGCTTCATTAGAATATAACCTCTTTTAATTCCCCAAAGCATAGTATTAAGGAAGACCAAAAACGTTCCGCTTCC
>Ga0210044_10001629_pt1 | contig 34323 bp, 22 predicted proteins | sample CryGey13umfilter_2_FD_183959 | JGI IMG/M metagenome (GOLD analysis project Ga0210044, IMG submission 183959) | Groundwater microbial communities from aquifer in Utah, USA - Crystal Geyser 4/9/14 3 um filter (SPAdes) (version 2) | ecosystem: Environmental > Aquatic > Deep subsurface >...
ATTCATAGCCTTTTCCATAGCATTGGTACGAATTTCTGGTCCTTTTGTATCCACCAAAATAGCTATTTGGCTCGATACTTTTCGCACATTATTAATAACCTTGAGAGCTTCTTCGGTGGTTTGATGAGCGGTATTTAATCTAACCACATCCATCCCCTCCTCATAGAGGCTTTTTAAAAATTCAATAGAACAATTTTTGTCTGAAATTGTAGCAACAATCTTAGTCTTTTTAAATAATCTCATATTTCAAATATTTATAAGCCAAAATACGGTTTTTTTTGAATATCAAAATTAGTGAAATATTGTTTTTTCAACAAAATAAGTTTTGCTAATTATTAATAATCAAACAAGCATAAAAGCTTTAACTTTGTGGCGAAAATTTAAATGATGAACAGAAAAGTTGTAATCATTACTGGTGCAAGTTCGGGCATTGGCAAGGCTCTGGCTTATGAATTTGCAAAAAACGGCTACGATTTGTCAATCTGTTCGCGCAGAGAGGAGTTGCTTTTGATTGTTGCAGCAGATATTAAAGTAAAGTTTAATGTAAATGTTTTGGTAAATCGCACAGATGTTTCGATGGAAGATAGCTGCAAAGAATTGATAGATAACACTATAAATTTTTTTGGAAAAATTGATATTTTGATAAATAATGCTGGCATTTCGCAAAGAGCTTTGTTTGATGAACTGGATTTAAAAGATTTCAAAAAAATAATAGATATAAATTATTGGGGTACAGTGATGTGTACAAAATTTGCACTACCATATTTGTTAAAATCAAAAGGTTCACTGGTAGCAATAAGTTCGATATCGGGTTATAGTCCTTTGCCTGGGCGAACTGCTTATTGTTCTTCAAAGTATGCAATCAGAGGTTTTATGGAGTCTTTACGCATTGAAAATCGCAACCACGGATTGCATGTGATGATTGCCGCTCCTGGATTTACATCAAGCGAAATTCGTGAGAAAGCTATTATTGCTGGTGGTGGAGAGCAAGGAATAAGCCCTCGAAATGAAAACAAAATGATGACAGCAGAATTTGTTGCTGCAAAAGTGGTGAGAGGTATCCGTCTGAAAAAAAGAACTATCATAATGTCTGCTCAAGGTATTGCTGCTGTGTGGTTTAGCAGAGTTTTGCCAGAACTCATGGATTGGATTATTTACCATCATATAAAAAAGGAAGATAATGAAAGATTACAAATTTTAAAATAAAATAGATGGAACTAACAATCAAAATATTAGAAGGATTTAATGATGTTGATTTTGGAACATCAAAGGAAAAATTTATAGAAAAAATGGGGGAAGCGGCACAAACGGAAATTATCAGCGATGACGAAGATCCTATTACTACTCAGCTTTTGGAATATCCTGAGTTGAAAACTTCTTTCTTCTTTGAAGGTAAAAATGGAAAATTCTACCTGAATTCTTGTGATACTAATAATGAAAATGCAATGTTATTTGGTAAGAAGATATTCATGCTCAATAAAAAGGAAGTTATTAGCCTTTTTAATAATATGGGCTATGATAAATATGAGACAAAGACTGAAGAATGGGGAGAAATGCGAATGACATTTGAAGATTCTATGATAGATTTGTATTATGATGGCAATGAATTAATCTCAGTTATTTGGGGTTATTAGTTTGCTTTCTTTTGCATAAAATCTTCCAATTATGAATCCTCCTGACATCGGCTCTTCTTATAAACATTGCTTTATATGATATTGTGAGCTACTTATTTACTAAAATAGAGCATCTTTTTTTGGTGTAGGAATTTATAAATCTGGAGTTATTGAAAATCAAAATTATTTTGTTACTTTTTTGCTAAAGTTCAAAAATTAAAAACTTTTGAGTAAGCATTGAAATTAAATTTGTGGCCTTGTCAAAATAAGGCAAGAAAATGATTGCAAAATGGATAGCTTCGTTGCAAAAAGATACGGATATCAGCAAATTATATTGATAAAAAAAGGCCGCCATTTTATAATGGCGGCCTTTTTTTATGTAAAATACTTTTATTATTTACCTAGAAGAGTTTTTTCTCTGGCAATATATTTCTTTATTTCACGGCCTTCACTGCTGGTATAGAAATCTGTTTTAATTTTTTCAAACATTTTCAATGCCTGCTCGTGGTTTCCAGTGGCGGCATATATCATTCCAGCTTTCATAAGAAACATTGGGGAAGTGAAATCATTTTCACTGAATTCAGCAGCTTTTTCATATTGCTTAGCGGCTTTATCAGATTTTCCAAGCTCGTCATAGGCATCACCAATTGCACCAATTGCCATCGGCATTATCAATTTATCGTCAGATGAAAAGTCTTCCAGATTGTCGATTGCATTCTGATAATATTCTTTTGCTGATATTTTAGAGTCATTTTTTGCCAATTGCAAATAGCATATTCCAGCATAATATCTCGCGAGATTACCACTTTTTGTACGACCATAATCGTCAATAATATCTAAGAAACCTGGGTTGACACCATCGCCATTTAGTGCAACTGCAAACGAATCTACCTCAAAATATTGTTCGGCTCTAAACATTGAATTAAAGGCTTTTAGCTCGTTAGGTTTAGCAATATATTTGTTGTAGCCCATCACTATTAAAACTAAAGCTACAATACCAAAAATAACATAACCTAATATTTTTTTATTATTTTCAATGAATTGTTCGGTTTTTCCTAGAGCATTTTCAACTGTAGCAAACTGCTCATCTCCCTGCTCTACATTCTTCTTTGACATATTGATTCTCGCTTAATTGTAATTTGTGCAAAAGTAAATTAATTTCTATTACTTCAAAATATTTTATCTTCTTGGCGCTGGTTTCTTGCTTCTTGGTTTGGTAAAAGCAGGCTTTTTGGTAAATTTCTTTTTCTTAGCCAAGCTATCCAATTCATCTTGTTCAGTTTTCACTTGTTTCAGTATATCATTAGCTGATCTGAGTTCTACATTTTCAGGAAGAAGCAATCTGCCGTTAGTCATTTTTAGTATATGAGCAGCAATCAAATCATCGTTTATAATGTCTTTATTCCAAGTAACATACATAACTTTCAACTGGTTAGCTGCTTCTATCAACAAGGCATCTCTACTTTGTCCTGGGTCCATTTTTGCTATTTCGTTAAGCGACATTTCCATATTACGGCCATAGAATCTGAATCTTATGTTATTATCTTTATAAGGAACTTTCTCTGGTTTATGACTTCTTGATTCTTGGTCGAGTACTTCATAAGGAAATTCAATATTGAATTTATAATCGGCAATTATATTCAGATGGTTCCAAAGTTTTTTATAATATTCTTCGTTTGGACTTGGGTTAGGATTAATTTGTTGCATCACACTTATGATGATGTATGCCAATCGAGTGCGTTTTGCCTCGTCATCGATACTCAGAGCGTAAGCAACCATTTTCTGCACATTTCTGCCGTATTCTTTGATTATCAGATTATCTCGTTCGGTATTATAGTCTTTATCCATAAAGTAAATTTTAGGCTGCGAAATTATGCAAAAAAATGATTGAAATGAATAAAATTACTCCATCAAATCAAGTTTTGCATATCTAAGTATCAGATTTTTATTTCCTACATTGGCAAAGAAAACTATTGCCTTCTTATCAGCACCAATTCCATCGACTTGCTGTACTTTTCCTTTTCCAAATCTTTGATGATATACTTCCACTCCTACTTGAATCTTTTCATATTCATCAATGTTGGTATTTTTATTTTCTGAAGTTTTTGTTAATTTTTTAAGATTTTTGGAAATATCTACTGCCTTAGGCAAATTTGACCATGACTGACGTTCGAGAGCAAAATCATTTTTTTCTGATGGTTTTTCCATTTCAAACAGTCCAGTTTCGTCGTCGATAAAATTAGTATCGAGTTCTTGAATAAATCTGCTCGGTTCAGTAACAGTTAAATTTCCCCATTTATAACGGGTATTAGCATAAGATAGAAAAACTTGTTTTTCACCTCTGGTAAGGGCAACATAAAACAGCCGGCGTTCTTCTTCAATATCTTCACGTGAGTTGAGAGCCATGATTGAAGGGAAAAGATTTTCTTCTAAGCCAACAATAAAAACATAAGGAAATTCAAGACCTTTGGCAGCATGGATGGTCATAAGGGAAACAAAGTCGCCTTCTTGTTTGTCCTTTTCATCAGCATCTGTGTATAATGCGATATCTTCCATAAACTGAGGCAGGGTGCGGAGTTCAGTGCTTCCTTCTTCATCATTTTGAGATTCACTAAAATCTTTTATGCCGTTAAGCAACTCTTCCACATTTTCAAAACGCATTATGCCTTCATCATCATTTCGTTCTTCATAAAGCAGCTGCAATATTCCCGACGATTTAGCAATTTGCATAGCCATATCATAAGCATTCTTGGTTTTGAGTTCTATGCTGGAAGCTTTTATCATGACAGCAAAATTCAAAAGCTTTTGCTCAGTAGCTTGAGGGAGAGAGATATATTGATTTATTGATGTTATTATTTCGTAGAGTGAAAGAGATTTTTCGTTAGCAATAATTTTTATTTTATCTAAAGTAGTATCACCTATACCCCTTTTAGGATAATTAATAACTCTTTTCAAAGCTTCCTCATCTTTTGAATTCACGGCTAACCGAAAATAGGCAAGCAGGTCTTTTATTTCTTTTCTTTTGTAAAACGACATTCCTCCAAATATTTTATATGGAATATTTATTCGACGCAATGCTTCCTCAAGCGCTCTTGACTGGGCATTAGTTCTATAGAGAATTGCTATGGAAGATGGTTTGGATTTTTCCCGATTTATAATGTCAAATATCTGACGAGCAACAAGATTTCCCTCCTCGTTGTCAGTAGCGGTGGCATTGAGTTTTAGCTTATCACCTTCTTCATTCTGAGTCCAGATTGTCTTCTTAAACTGAGCTTTATTTTTATTGATAATGCTATTGGCAATATTTACAATATTTTGGGTGGAACGGTAGTTTTGTTCCAATTTGAAAGTCTTCAAGTCGGGATAATCTTTTTCCAGATTTAAAATATTTTGAATATTGGCACCTCTGAAAGCATAAATTGATTGAGCATCATCGCCCACCACAGTTATATTTTCATTGGCTGCAGCAAGTTTTTTCACAATTAAATATTGAGCAAAATTAGTATCCTGATATTCATCTACCAGTACATATTGAAATCTTTTCTGATATTTATAAAGAATGTCGGGGAAATCGCGAAACAGAATATTTGTGTTGAATAATAAATCATCAAAATCCATTGCATTTGCCTTCCGCAGCCTTTCTTGATAAAAGGTATAAAGCATGCCGGTTTTTGGCCTACCACTTTCGCTATCGGCGTGCATAAGCTCTTGATTATTATTGTATTCAACATGTGAAATGAGATTGGTTTTTGCTGTACTTATCCTATTAAGAACCGTGCTAATTTTGTATTTTTTGTCGTCGAGCTGTTGATCTTTAAGAATTGCTTTCATCAAGCTTTTGGAATCGTCGGTATCATAAATTGTAAAATTGGAAGAAAAGCCAAGACGCTCAGCTTCAACGCGAAGTATTCGAGCAAAAATGCTATGAAAAGTACCGAGCCAAACATTGCGAGCTTCTGTGCCTCCTATAAGAGTTTCCACACGATTACGCATTTCACGGGCTGCTTTGTTGGTGAAAGTAAGTGCTATAATATTAAAAGGATTCTCACCTAAATTGATAAGATGAGCAATCTTGTATGTTATCACACGCGTTTTTCCCGAACCTGCTCCAGCAATTATTATCGAAGGGCCAGAGATATACTCCACAGCTGCTCTTTGAACATCATTTAAATTATCTAAAATACCCATAAATTTTCTTTAATGGCGCAAAAGTAAAGTAATTTTTGTTGACAAAAAATGATTCGTTGGAAAAGATTGGTTTGAAAAAGATTGGTTTTAAGATTGGTTTCAGATTGGTTTGGAAAAGATTTGCCGAAGGCATCACCCAAAGGGCTCTCTTTGAGGTCTTTTGAAACTTAAAGCTTGGTAAAAAACTAATATTTAGCTTTTTACCAAGCTTTTTTAGAGAAATGAATACTCTATTATTCTATTTATTTACAATCAGTTTCTTAGAATATTCTTGAGAGCCAATTTTCATTCTAAGAAAATATACGCCATTGCTTAAATTTTCGGTGCTGATAATTGTAGATTTTAAACCATAAGAATTGAAAGCTTTATTCATAGTTAAGACTTCTCTTCCTGTTACATCATACACTTTGTAACTTACGTTATCGGGGCTTTGCACAAAATAATTTAGTTGTACAAAACTTTTAGCAGGATTAGGATAAAATGAAATTATTCCTTGGGTGGTAGATTGAGGATTGTCAATTCCTGTATTAATCTGAGCAAAACCACTCTGATAAATTTCTTTAGTAACATCATTTTGAATGAAAACAACAACACCAAGGTTATTCATATTTTCTACATCGCCAGTATTGAAAGTATATGATTTTGAAATATTTACATATAATCCAGGAGTAAATGATGCTTGATTGATTCCATTGATATCTGACAAAAACTTACGGAAAACGCTGTAAAATTTTGTTTCTCCATTAGTTCCAACGTTGCCTGTAGTAATAAGCTCAACTATAGCAACTCTTATCTTCATAGCATTAGTTGGATTAGTCCAATCGGGGAATGGAAGAATAGCAGCCGTGGCAGTAACAGTATTGCCTGAACGAGACAAATGAGGAGTTACGCTTATATAAGATGGCGCTTTAAAGTCGCCATAATAAATCTCGTTGTAAAAGCGCGGATCCATTGGATTAATCCCATTGACAATCATATTTGGTAACGAATCAACGCCATATAAAGTTGCACGAGCTTGACAATCAGGCTTTGTATATGGGTCAGTTTGCATAGGATAACTTATTAAAGTGTATTCGCCAGGGTGATTAAGAAATACTTTTCTAATTGTATCCATAGCTCCAGCACAATCTATATTATTGCTGCTGGTAAAATATTCATGTACGGCAACTTTTGGAACAAAAATTCCCATTACTTCCATAGTTTTATACATGGTGTCGTTGTACACATTCTGGTCAGAATGACCATTAATATTATCTGCCCATACTTTTAATGGATGCAATCCTAAACCCGATGCCATCCAAATACTATCATGAAAATACCACATATCGCCACCCAAGGGTATATTTGCCCCGCTTACATGCTCAGTCTTTACTGCTGCATTATCGATAGTATAATTTATATCGTAAGAGGTAACAGCTTGAGAACCATAGTTTTTAATAAATCCATGAACTTCTACAGGAGTGGAACTGGTTTGAAAAACATTCGTCTGAATATATTCTACAGCCAAGTCGTAGGTTGGGCGAACGCCAGGAATAAACTCATAAAATCTGTTGTCAACAGTAGTGGAAGAAGTGCTTGAAAGAGGATGAATATTTGGCGAACCAGTAACCATTAGCGCCGAAGAACTACTATACTGAAGTCCAATAGTAAGAAGTGGTGAACAGCCATTTTTCGTTGATGACATTTGATCCACTACATAAATTTTATTGGATGTTTCCTCTAAAACTATAGCCCAATATGTCCAGCATTTGTTACCTAAAGATTGGTTATTATATGAATTATAAGAAACCCAATATTGACGATGTGGCGCTGTGCCGAAGGTTTTTGTATAAATTTTATCGTTGCTGAAACCTCCAGAATAACCTAATCCCCATGCACAAATAGTGTTATCGGGTACCGATGAATTTGGAATAGTATTGTGATTAGTGATTGGAGCAGCAGGATTTGTAGTGAAAGTAACCAAACCAGTGGTTGAAGCTTTTATCTGAGTAAATGTCTGCCCATTAAAAGAGAAAGTAAATGGTATTGTTTGAGAAGCCGTCCAAGCAGGATGGCTCGATGGCTGTATGTCCGTCCAGCCGCCTGGAAGCCCATTTCCAAGAGGCGCTTCATAATCCGAATTTAAATTTCCAGGATTACCACTCGGAGTAACTGGTGGAGCATTGTAATAATGCTGGGCTGCTGATACCAATGAAATACCAACGAATGCAAATAGCAAGTAAAATTTTCTCATAATGTTTTTGTTTTGTGTGTTAAAATTGGTTAGCCCAAAAGTAAATAAATTTTCGGCAAAATGAGATTTTTTTTAATATTTCATAATTTAGCAGATCGCTAGCTTGTTTTCAATAAAAAAATTAAATTTAAATCTCCTTATTTTAAAAGAGTTACGCTGCCAGTAAATTTATTTTTATGATGTTTTTTATCCTTCACATTGATAATAAGGTTATAAACTCCAGGAGGACAAAATTCATTAGAATTTACCATTTTCCCATCCCAAGTTTTATTTATATCGTTAGATTGAAATACCACTTGCCCCCAACGGTTGTAAATATTTATTTGATAAGTTTCCCAATCAAAATCATGGCCTTTAATCTCAAAAACATCATTTAATCCATCGCCATTAGGTGTAAATGCGTTTGGAAAGTATAGCTGAGCGAAAGGATTTATTCGTTCTTGCTGCCAAGCAGTATCAGTGCAACCATACACATTGGTAACCACCAGACTAATATTAAAAAGTCCAGTATCTTTGAATTCGTGCCATGGATAATTGAAAGTAGATGTGTTGTTTATTCCACTTTTAGGGTCATCAAAATTGTAAAGCCATGTAACAGCATCCGTCGAAAAATCCCAAATACTTACATTTGGAGTAGTTATAAGTGTTTCTCTAGGGAAAGCTCCAAATTTAGCTTTTGGATTGGGATGAACATTTATATAACTGGATTTATAACCATAAGCCGCGCAACCTTCATAACTAATACCATATAAACCAACGGTATAAGATCCGGCATTGGCATAAGAATAATCAGGATTTTCAAATGATGAGGTGTCATTTGATTCAAAAGGGTTTCCAAAATTCCAACGGTAAGTTTTAATGTTTGGAGTTCTATTTTCAAAGTTTACAAGAAGTGACTCGCAAGATTCCGTGGGTGTAGCCACAAAATCAATTATTGGAGTTTGATTTACAAGGATTTTTGCAGTATCTGGATAAGAAGTACAGCCGTTTTCAGAAACTGTCAAAATAATATTTTTCCAGCCACCATTATTCCACTTTAGCCAATGAGGTAACTTTCCATTACCTGAAAGATGTATTCCGCCATCATAATTCCAATTGAATTGAGCAGCATTAGTGCCAGTTCCTGAATATGAAACTTTTGTGCTGTCTGCCGAACAAATTATTGAATCCTGCGATGAAATTGTATTTGTTGGTCGAGGCGTAACTAAAATCTTTGCTGTATCCGAATTTTTACAATTATTTGTGTCAATTATATCTGCCCAATAATTATTACTAATGTTGGGTTTTACAATACAAAAAGTTGTTGTATCAAGGGTACTCCAGAGAATTGACTTCAAGATGCTGGAAGAATTTATGGTCAACTGAACTGAATCACCACTACAAATTCCTATAGTATTTGGAGTAATACTAATATTTGGTAACTGATTGACGATAACAGTTTTAGATAAAGTATTCTTGCAATTATGAATATCTTCTATTTGAATTGAATAGGTGGTGTTGGAACTTGGACTGATAGTAACATTCGAATTTGTATCGCTTGTATTCCAAAAATAATTTGTAGCAGAAGGAATTGAATTTGCCGAAAGTGTAATGCTGTCGCCAATACAAATATGAGGATTTGCAGGTAATATCTCAACAATTGGAAGCGCATAAACTGTTACCAGCGAGGCAACGCTATCTTTACAGCCGATACTATCGGTTGCAACTAATGAATAATTTGTTGATATTGTTGGATCTACAATAATACTACTCGCCGAACTGCCATTGCTCCAATAAAAATTAATGGGGTTTACTGTGGATGAAGCACTCAGAATTGTAGTGTCTCCAAAACAAATCTGACTTACTGACGGAATTACACTAATCTGAGGTATAGGATTTACACTTTGATAAATTGAATCGGAATTGAAGCAACCAATACTATCAATAACTGTAACTTTATGCCATGCCGAAGATATTGGAGATAAGATATTTGATGGTGTAACCACCAAATTATTCCACAAATAAAAAGCAACCGAAGCCGAAGCTGCAGCCGAGAAAATTACTGAGTCTCCAGCACAAGAATGAGGTTTTGATGAACTTACCGCCACCGTTGGCATCGTTTGCACATCTACAGTTGAAAAAGCAGTATCACTACAGCCAATCGAATCAGAAATAATTAATCTATAAGTTGTTAATGTATTTGGTGCAACTGTGATATTGTTGTTTGTCAGAAGATTATTCCATTGGAAATTAACCGGGTTAATATTACTGCCTCCAACTAAATTCAAACTATCATAGTCACAAATTATGGTGTCATAATGATTTAAAGTTAATTGGGGATATTGATTAACAATAATATTTGCAGAAGCACTATCCTCACATCCAAAAATATTAAATCCATTAACCTTATAAGTTGTATTTGAAATTGGATATTTTGTAATCATATTTACGCTATCACCAGTATTCCATACAAATTGAGTTGGATTCATATTAGATTGACAGCTAAGTTGAATTTGTGAGGCTGCACAAATATTTAAAGATGAAGGAATAATTCCAATAATTGGTCTTGGATTTACTAAAATCTGTAAGCTGTCGCTGTTGACACATGTATTTGAATCTGTTCCGCTTACATAATATTTTGTTGTTAAAAGAGGCAAAGCTCCAACAGCACTTCCAATATTTTGATTTAAAGACGGATTTGAATTCCAAATATATGACATACCACCAACAGCAAAAAGCATTGTTGAATCGCCAATACATAAAGAGGAATCTAAAGCCGAGATTTTAATATTTGGAAGTTGATTTACGTTAATTTGCGAGTTTGTAGAATCTGAACATCCATAAATATTAGTGCCAATAACTGAATAATTTGTTGAAAAAAAAGGATTTACACCAACAATATTTCCAGAATTTGAATAAATGCTACTCGGGTTATTCCAAAAATAATTATTAGCACCAAAAGCAGTAATGCTTGCAGAATCGCCTCTACAAATTGTTTGATTGTTTGAAGAAACAGTAACAAGGGGTTTAGGATGAACTTTTATAATGGCCTCGTTTGTTTTGCTACAACCGTCGGTACTAACTCCAGTAATCTCATAAGTAGTATTTACCGAAGGTGAAGCAAAAATAGTATCACCAACGGTTGAGCTTAAACCTGCTGAAGGCGACCAATTATAAGAGCCGTTGTTGCCAGAACCCATAGCAAAAATCATTATCGAATCGCCTTCACATATCGAATCCAAAGGCGGGAATACATAAATTATTGGCTTACGTTTTACATTTACATACACCGATTGAATAGTTGAACAGCCATTTGAATCTATGCCAGTAACAGAATATACAATATTTGAACTTGGAAATATAGTAGCAACTTGCATATTTGCACCAAGCAGCCAAACATTCGGCGTCCAGAAATATGTGTTTGCACCGCTTCCAGTGAGATTTATCGTATCACCTTGACAAATAATTGGATTCGCTGGAGTAATATTGATAACTGGACCTGGGTCAACTTTGATAAAAATTGAATCTTGATTTGAACAACCATTAGTATCTACACCTCTTACAAAATATGTTGTGCTGGTGTTTGGATTGGCATAAACCTGAGCCAAATTATTATTAACTAAACCATTGCCTGGCGACCAATGATAAGTGCTTCCTCCTGTGGCTTGCAAAATCGCAGTGTCACCAATACAAATAATTGATGCGCTTGTACTTGCTACTATGTTGGTTGCCGGAAAAATACTTATTTGAACTGTATCAGTACTTTTACATGAATGCATTGATGTTCCAACTACATTATATGTGGTAGTTACGGAAGGCCATGCATGAATGTGAGTGCCCGCTGTTTGACTTACATTTGCTGTTGGAGACCATATATAACTTACCGAATTTGAACCAAATAACTCAGTTGTATCACCAATGCAAATTGAATAATTTGTGGCTCCTGCATGCACTTTCGGGTCATTATAAACATTCACTATTACCGATGAAGATTTAACGCATCCACCAGGATAATTAACTGTAACCGTATAATTTGTAGTAATATTTGGATTGACAGCAATTGTGGAAGTTGTTGCTCCATTACTCCATAAATATGTTGTAGCCCCAGGAGCTGACGCAGTCAAATTAACCGTATCATTGGGGCAAATATTTAATGTGTTATGACTAATCACTGGCTCTGAATAAACTGTTAATAATGAAATTGCACTATCGCTACAGCCATTGCTATCGGTTCCGATTACAAGATAAGCAGTTGTAGTTGATGGAGTTGCAATAGAAGTGTCGTTTGTGTTAGTGCTTAAACCAGCTGATGGCTGCCATAAATAACTGCTTGCTCCCGATGCTATTAGAGTTTGTGATAAACCTCCACAAAATGTAGCTGCTACTGGCGAAACTGTTACCGTTGGGGCTGAATTTACAATTACTTGAAAGTTTATACTGTCACTGCATCCAGAAGTAGAGAAGCCAACTAATTTATAAGTCGATGTGGTTGATGGAGAAGCTGTTACATTATTACCACTGTTGTTAGATAGCGTTGAGTTTGGTGACCAATTATATGAATTTGCTCCATTAGCGTTAATATTAACACTTTCGCCAGGACAAATTTCTGGGTTCAAAGGAGTTATCGATAATATTGGGATTGAATTAACATAAACATTAGTAGAAACACTTTTTGAACATCCTGATGAGTCGCTTGCGGTAACTATATAATTTGTAGTTGCATTTGGATGAACCCAAATACTACTGCTCACGGCACCTGTGCTCCATACAAAAGTCGATGATGAAGTGTTTGATGTTACTGTTAATTCTACAGAATCGCCTGAACAAATGGATGGATTTATTGGACTAATAACTGGTATTGGACTAACCGTTATTGTTGAGGATAAAGTATCTGTACAACCAAAAGCATTACTTCCAATAAGTTGATATATTGTTGTTTGAGATGGTTTTGCAATTACACTATCATTGTTGCTACTTGATAATCCTGTGGCTGGATTCCAAATATAATTATCGGACCCACTTCCAATTAGTTGTATTGAATCGTCTGGACAAAGATGTGGATTTATTGGATTGATAGAAATAATAGGATAAGAATGAACTCCCACAAAAGCTTTTATTGAATCGGAACAATTTGCTGAAGAAATACCAATTAAAGTATAAGTTGTGCTAATATTTGGAGTCGCAATTACTGTCGCTCCATTGGCTGAGGATAGCGAGTTGACTGGCGACCATTGATATGTTTGTGCTCCAGCAGCAGTTAAATTTATCGACTGTGAAAGACAAATATCTGTTGAATCGGGGCTAACAGATAAAACTGGTTTTTGATTTATTATCAAAGTAGAAAAAGCAGAATCTGTGCAACCGTTTGCTGCAGTTCCTATCACCTTATAAACTGTTGTATTCAAGGGTGTCCCAGTTACTGAATTGCCAGTTGTGGCTGATAATCCAGCCGAAGGAAACCATTGAAATGTATTTGCGCCACTGGCCGTCATTACCGTAGAATCACCAATACATTTTGAAATTGTATTCGGAGTAAGAACTACCGTAGGAGAAGGTATTACCATAATATTTGCATAGGCAGTGTCTTTACAACCTGCCTGAGTTGAACCAATTACAGTATATGTAGTTGAAGCATTTGGACTTGCAATTACTGTGGCTGCCGTGCTCGAAGAAAGAGAAGCAGAAGGCGACCAAATATAAGAAAAACCACCAGAGGCAGTGATAGTGTCAGAACTGCCAGAACAAAGATTTTGATTGGCTGGACTTATACTTATTACTGGTTTGTTATTCACTATGATGGTTACAGAAGTGCTTGCTGAACAGCCAATTGTGTCGGTTGCAGTTACACTGTATGTTGTTGTAACTATTGGCTTCACATAAAATAATGAAGAAGTTTCACCAGTGTTCCATAAGAATGAAGCTGTATGATTCGAAATCACATTCAATTTTGATGAATCATAAACACAAATCTGCATTGGGGTGGCAGAAGCGGTTATAATTGGACTGACATATATTTTGGAAGTATCATGATTAACACAGCCATTAATATCAATTCCTGTTACTATATAAGTTATATTTGTAGAGGGAGTTACGGTAACCGAACTCGTATTACTTGAAGATAAAAATGTTGTTGGATTCCATGAATAGCTTGATCCTCCGCTGGCATTTAAGGTAAAAGAAGACCCTTTACAAACCAAAGTATCTTTATGGTTAATCGAAATAGTAGGCAGATTATTTACCGAAATGGTTACAAAGGCCGAATCTACACAACCATAAATATTTGTGCCAATAACCTTATAAGTTGTTGTAATAGCTGGTTTTGCAATAATACTTGACGCAGTTGTAGAAGAAAGCCCAATTCCTGGAGACCAAACATAATTTATAGCTCCAGAGACTGTCATTAGCACTGAATCGCCTTTGCAAATTGTTGGTGTATTTGGCGAAATAGTTAAACTCGGTAATGGATTTACATTCACAGTAGCTTGGGCTGAGGAGGTGCAACCAATAGTATCTATGGCGGTTAACGAATAATTTGTTGTTACAGATGGCGAAACCAATATGCTTGAACTTGTTTCTCCTGTGCTCCATAATATTGAACTACCTGAAGTATTGGAGTTGGCACTTAAAGTAGCAATGTCGCCTTTGCAAATTGTTTGACTTTGAGGTGTTATAACTGGTGGAGCAGAAATATGAATTGAAGAAATTGCGGTATCTGAACAACCATTATTATCTATACCAACTACCAGATATGTTGTTGAAATAGTTGGATTTGCAATCACACTACTTCCTGTAGGTGCTGATAATGTTGATGAAGGCAACCATGAATATGTTGCCGCTCCACTTACATTAATTGTAGCAGAGGTATTTTTACAAATCAATGTATCAGAGGGTGAAACTGTTAATTGTGGCAATGAATTTACCGTTACAACAACGGAATCGGAATTTTTACAACCCCAAATATCAGTTCCCAAAACAAAATAAGTAATATTGGAAGTAGTATTTGAAACCACTGAGCTGCCATTGACAGAAGACAAATTTGTTGCAGGCGACCATAAATAAGTTAATGCACCATTTACATTTAAATTTTTCGTTTGACCAAAACAAATCGAGGGATTAGCTGGGACGATATTAATTGACGGACTATTGTGCACAATAATATTAATAGAATCTTTACTAACACAACCGTTTGCCCCGATGCCGCTTACCTTGTAAATCGTAGTCAAATTAGGCTTTGCTACAACTGCACTTCCAGCAGTTGGATTTAATCCAGAAGTTGGATTCCAAATGTATAAATTTGCTCCTGTAACGTTTATGCTCACTGAATCTCCTATACAAATATTGTTGTAATTTGTTGTAATGGAAAGACTTGGAACTGGCAATACATCTATCTGAATATTTGCGGTATCTCTACAAGCATTTAAATCGGTTCCTATGACTGTATAATTTGTTGAACTTAACGGCAAGGCAAAAACATTATTTGCCGTTGATGATGAAAGTGAACTCGACGGAATCCAATTATAAGTATTTGCACCATTAACTTGTAAAAAGCTTGTGTCGTTTTGGCAAATCACAGTATCAGATGCATTCACTATTAATGTTGGTAATGCAAAGGCAGAAATATTTAATGAATCGCTAACAGTATTTCCACAGAAATCGGTTATTGAGACAATAAAATTTGTGGAATTATTTATTTTTTTAACTATTGAGGCCGTTGAATCAGCCGAATTCCAGCTGTAAGTATATGGTAAAGAGCCATTTGAAACAATCGCATGTAAATTTATTGAATCGCCTTGGCAGGCTGTGTTTGGCGAATTAATAACTACTGAAGGCATTGTATAATCTGCCAGGTAAACTATCAATGTATCTTGAGAACAAGAACTGGTTTGAACTATTAGCATAATATTTTCAATTCCTTCAGCCAATGAATCAATATTTGGAGAAATTAACAAAGAAACTGAATCAAAATTTGTTGGAATTACTATGCTATCAGGGATATGAACATAATCAATCCCATTTTGTGCTGTGCCACCAATTGTATAATGAATTACTCTGTTGTAGGTTGTTGGATGCGTGAGCGAAAAAGTTACTAAAGAGCTGCTACAACCTTCAACGGTAACAGTGTCAGGAAAATTTGATTGCGTTTTATTAAGCGAAATTACGTTGCTGCTAAATGAGTTTGATTTCAAAAAAATACCAGAGTCGTAAGAATGGTCGCCAACATCACCGATAGCAATTTTAATATGATAACTTGTACAAGGAACAACTATGAGACAAACTTTCATAACATGCGTAAAGCCATCATATTCTATGGTTGAACCATTGGCATTATTAGCATAATAACCACAATTATTACATGGTCCATTATTAAATGGTCCATTATTTATATTGTTTACAGTAACCGCTAAGGAAGTATTTGGAACAAGAGCAAGATTATAATTATTATAATTTCCTCCCACTGGATTTGCTCCCGACACAAAAAAACCAAAGACATCATTAAAAGTAGAACCTACCCATTCTGGATATTCTTCTGAGGCAAAAACATATTCCAATTTTAGCGTATCTGACATAGGAATAAAGTCAAATTCCAAAGAAGCAGCATCGAAAATGCTATACCCTGGAACTAAAGAAGCCAACTGAACATCTGAACCACCTAAAGTATTTGTGGTTTTATTCATGTAATTGTTTGGGCCAATTGCATTGAAAACATTTCCTGTGCTCAGCAAAATACCCTCATCCATACCGATATTTGTACTTAGCCCATTGCTGAATTTTCCCAAAGAAATATTGGCACCGCTATAAGATACATTACTTATACTAACTCCATCCCCGGCAAGCACATTATTAACTAATTGCGTTGGAATCAATGAATTACTGACATTCAGTTGAGCCAATATGCTTGAATTAAATGCCATAAGAAACAGGCACAAGTAAATAAATTTATATGATGTTAATTTGATTTTCACTTAAAAAATTCCAACGGTTTCCAATTATTGACGATTGTACGCAGTCAAGTTAAAATAGTTGCGCAAAAATTAATTCTTAAGTCAACTTCAAAAGCAAGAAATATCAAAAAGAATAAGTAGTTTTACAAATCTGATGGCTCATTGCGACTACTAAGAAATTCAATAAGTTTTTTTGTGGCCTTTGCTCTATGGCTAATTTCATTTTTTATTGAATCTCCAAGCTCAGCAAAAGTTAAATTATATCCCTCGGGAATAAATATTGGGTCGTAACCAAATCCAGAAGTGCCACGATTTTCTTCAATGATTTTACCTTGCACCTCGCCATAAAAAAAATATGTCTCACCATCTAATTTCAAACAAATCACCGTTTTAAATGCAGCCTTTCTATTAGTAGCAGATTGCAAATTTTTCAAAAGTTTTTCATTATTATCGCTATATGAAACATTTTCCCCGGCATATCTCGCTGAGTAAACTCCAGGCGCACCACCTAAATATTCTACTTCTAATCCAGTATCATCGGCAAAGCAATCCACTTGAAAATTATCTTTGATCCAGTTCGCTTTCTGTTCTGCATTTCCTGCTAAAGTGTCAGAAGTTTCGGCAATCTCTTCGAAACAATTTATATCCGACAAACTTAAAATTTCAAAACTTCCACTGAGAATAGCTTTCATCTCCTTGATCTTGTGATTGTTATTTGTGGCAAAAACTAATTTCTTCATAAAAAATAATTTACATAATTATTATTTCCCAAAGATATATTCATTTGAATTGGTTCATAATATTTTAATTTCATTTTAAAATTATACATGTTCATAAAAATCAATTGTTTACCACTTTTTTGAGTTTTTATAGTCTTGATTTTCAATATTTTAAAATTAAATTGTAACCTTTTAAACTGGATTAGGTAAAAAGTTATCAACAAAGTGGTAAAATGTGGGTTAAAGTGGTAAATAATGTTTTATTTTAGCAATCAAATTTAAGAGTCTTGATTAACATTATCGGATCGTATGAGTGTAAGGTTGATTCCAAGGGTAGAATACCGATACCCACGGGATTAAAAAAACAGTTGTCAACAGTTGACAGTGAGGGTTTTGTATTGAAGCGCTCGGTGTTTCATAACTGCCTTGAACTCTATCCAATTAGTGAGTGGAATATCGAGATTTCAGGTGTAAACAAGCTGAATCGTTTTGTAAAAAAGAACAATGATTTCATACGAATGTTTATGGCTGGAGTTAAAACCATCACTATTGATAATGCTGGCAGGATTCAAATACCAAAGGATTTGGTTAAATTTTCGAGCATCAACAAAGAAGTTGTGCTGAGCTCTTCGGTGAACAGAATAGAAATCTGGGACAAAGACCTCTACGAAAAAACCATTACTAATCCTGAGGTAGATTTTGCTCAACTTGCAGAGGAGGTTATGGGAAGCATACCCACTCCAGAAAGCGAGTAGTGCAATTGTTTGTTTTTTTTTGATTGTTGGAATAATTATAAGCAGATGGCATATCATTTACCAGTGTTAGCAGAGGAATCTGTTAAAGGTTTGAATATTAACCCGGAAGGAATATATGTTGACGCTACTTTTGGTGGTGGCGGTCATAGTAAGCTTATTCTTAGCGAATTAAATACCGGTAAATTAGTAGGTTTTGACCGCGATAGTGATGCCGAAAAAAATGTACTTCAGGATGATAGATTTGTTTTTATTCCACAAAACTATCGATTTATAGAAAATTTTCTTGATTACAATAATCTCATTCCTGTGGATGGAATATTGGCGGATTTGGGCGTATCATCGCATCAATTTGATATTCCAGAGCGCGGGTTTTCATTTCGATTCGATGGCCCTTTGGATTTGCGTATGGACTTCAATAATGGCAAAACTGCCGCTGATATTATAAATACTTATGAAGAAAAAGCTCTTATTCATATATTTAGCCTTTACGGTGAAATAAAAAATAGCCGAACTCTGGCACGACAAATTATTAAAATAAGAGATAAGAAAAAGATAGATACTACTTATGAATTTGTTGAAGCAATTGATTGCATAGTCTCAATTAAAACTCGAAACAAATATCTTGCTCAAGTATTTCAAGCCTTGCGAATTGAGGTTAACGAAGAGCTTGATTCTTTAAAAGATTTTTTAATTCAAAGTTCTAAAGTTCTAAAAACTGGCGGCCGGCTGGTGGTTATTTCATATCACTCATTGGAAGATCGACTGGTAAAAAATTTTCTACGCTCAGGCAATTTCGATGGCAAACTCGACAAAGATTTCTATGGAAATATCAATAGCCCATTTACAATTATCACCAGGAAACCAATGGTAGCCGATGATGATGAAATTGAAATAAATGGAAGAGCGCGCTCTGCCAAATTAAGAATAGCTGAAAAAAATTGATTATGTTTTTTAAAAAGAAAGAAAAATATAGCGGTAAAAATTCTCCTATTGAAAAATTGGAGCAAAGACAAGAGCCACAAAAAAAACTCAAACAAAATGAAAAGGTATGGGATAGTGGCAAGAATAGAGTTAAACCTGAAATAATAGAAAGAGAAAAAGAAGAGGCAAAAGCTAAGAAACATAAGAAAGACAAAGGCAAAAAGTTTAAAGAACGCTCTGCAATAAACTTCTCGCAATTGGCTGGTTCAATATTAGATGGAAGTTTTCTCACTCGCGACAAAGTTATTTCGCTTTTGCCTTTCGGTATGTTTATAGTTTTTCTGGCGATGATTTATATCGCAAATAGCTACTCTGGAATCAGACGAGTTAAAGAAATTGATAAACTTGGCAAAGAACTCAAAGAGCTTAGAAACGAGCATATTAGTACAAAATCTGAATTAATGTATCAATCGAAAATATCGGAAGTTGCAAAACGCCTCGAGACACAAGAAATTAAAGAATCTGTGATTCCTCCTAAAAAAATAATGGTAAAAGACCAAGCAAAATGAAAGGATCGAAGAAAGATATAATGTGGCGAATTTATATAGTTTATTTTGTGGTTTTTGCTATGGGAGCTTCCATTATTGGTAGGATATTTTACATACAGACTTTTGAAGATGAAAAATGGGAAACCATGGCTAAAGAGCAAAGTATCAAGAGAGTAAAAATAGAATCGAGCCGAGGAAATATTTATTCCGACGATTATAGCTTGCTGGCAACTTCCATCCCACTATTTGATATTTATTGGGATGGCAAGGTGATTGCTCCCGACACTTTTTACCGAAAAATCAATAAACTTTCGCAACAATTTGCAAATATTTTCCCCGATGAAACACCAATTTCTTTTAAACAAAGAATGCAATTGGCTTATTCCAGTGGCAGAAGATATTATAAGATAAGAACTAAAGTAGAATATTCTCAACTTAAAAAGATAAAATCTTTGCCCATATTTAACATGGGACAATTTAAAGGGGGATTGATAGTAGAGGAATATTCTGTAAGAAAAAGACCTTATAAAGATTTGGCAATGCGAACAATAGGTATTTACAATACCTTCTTAAAAAAATATGATGTTGGACTTGAAGGCGCATATAACAACTATCTAAAAGGCGAAGATGGTATTAAAATAGTTCAGAGGACCACTGGCGGTTGGAAAACTTCCAACATTGTTGATAATACCATCCGCGAACCCAAAAACGGCTTTGATATAATTACCAATATCAACATAAACATTCAAGATGTAGCCGAAAGTTCACTCCATAGAGTTCTTGAAGAACATCAGGCAGATTGGGGATGTGCTGTACTTATGGAAGTTAAAACGGGAGCAATAAAAGCAATAGTAAATCTTAATCACGATACAACAAATCATATTTATTATGAAGGCTTTAATCATGCCATTGGAACAGCCTCCACGCCTGGCTCTACATTTAAATTGGCTACAATTTTAGTAGCTCTCGAAGACGATAAAGTAAAGTTCGACCAAGTTATTCATACTGGTGGTGGAAGAATTTCCTATAATGGCAGCAAAATGATTGACGCAAAAACTGGTGGCTATGGCGATTTAACTGTAAAGCAGGTTTTTGAACACTCCTCTAATGTAGGAGTTTTTAAAATAGCTCTTAGTTCATACGAAAAAAATCCTCAACAATTTATTGACGGATTATATGCCTTAGGAATAAACAAACCTTTGGGCGTTGAAATTAAGGGAGAAAGGGCGCCATTTATCAAAGATACTCATCATAAAAGCTGGTCAAAAATGTCGCTACCCTGGATGTCTATTGGCTATGAACTTACCATGACACCACTGCAAATACTTACCCTTTATAATTCAATTGCCAACAATGGCGTGATGGTAAAACCTCTTTTTGTAAAAGAAATTAGAAACGCAAATGAAGTCATTAAAAGCTATAAAACTGTTGTTATCAATAGCCAAGTAGCATCAAAAAGAGTTATTAAAGAGGCTCGTGAAATGTGCGAGGGCGTGGTAACAGAAGGCACAGCTACGCTTTTGAAAAATTCGCCCTACACTATGGCGGGAAAAACTGGCACAGCTCAAATTTATACTGGCAACTACGACAATAACAGCTATATAGCTTCTTTTGTAGGCTATTTTCCTGCAGATAATCCTAAATATTCTTGTATAGTAGTGGTATATAATCCGCGAAAAGGACTTTATTATGCTGCACAAGTGGCAGTACCTGTATTTAAAGATATTGCAGATAAAATCTATGCCTCCGAACTCAATATTCAAGAAAAAGTTAAAGACGATTCCATTTTTGAAATCCCCTCTTCAAAAGTAGGAATAGGACGAGAAGTTGCTGGCATCTACTCCAAATTGGGCTTTGTAGACAAGTCTTTTGCTCCCTTAGAAGACAAATGGATAAATGCTTCTAAAAAAGATAGCGCCATAGTCAAAACAGAAAGAATTATTAAAGATGGACTTGTGCCAGATGTAACAAATATGAATACCCGAGATGCAGTTTTTCTTCTTGAACAAATGGGGCTAAAAGTCTCAATAAGTGGACGTGGAAAGGTCGTTGAACAATCAATTGCTCCTGGGCAATCCATCATAAAAGGAAGTAAAATATCATTAAAATTAAATGATAAATGATTAAACTCGAAAAAATATTGACCAATATTGAAATTCTTGAAACTCAAGGCATGAGACCACTAATGGTAAATGAATTGACTTTTGATTCGAGAAAGGTCTCCAAAGATGATGTGTATTTTGCTGTAAAAGGAACTCAGGTTGATGGGCACGATTTTATTCCATTATGTATAGAAAATGGCGCTTCTGTAATTGTTTGCCAAGAAATTCCTAAGCAAAACTTTTCTACAACATATTTTGTGAAAGTGGCTGACAGCAGCAAAGCGCTTGGAATTATGGCTTCCAACTTTTATGACAACCCTTCAAGCAAGCTTTCTCTCGTTGGCATAACTGGTACGAATGGCAAAACAAGCACAGTTACAATGCTTTACAATCTTTTTCGCTCGCTTGGGTATTCTGTTGGTTTGCTTTCAACCGTAAAAAACAAAATCAATAATCGAGATATCTCAGCAACTCATACTACACCTGACGCCATTCAAATAAACAAATTGCTCAACGAAATGGTAGAAAACGCCTGCGAATATTGCTTTATGGAAGTAAGTTCACATGCCTTGGTGCAAAATCGCGTTGCTGGTCTGAATTTTAAAGGTGCCATTTTTTCAAATATTACTCACGACCATCTTGATTTTCATAAAACATTTGCTGAATATATAAAAGCCAAAAAAATATTCTTCGATAATCTCTCAAAAGATTCATTCGCACTTATAAATATCGACGATCGCAATGGACTTGTAATGGCGCAAAATTCCTTAGCAAAGCTGAAGACTTATAGCATAAAAACAGCTTCTGATTATCGTGCGAAAATTATGGAAAATAGTTTCGAAGGCCTGCTTCTTAACATTGATGGCAGCGAATTATTGGTGCCTTTAGTTGGAAGCTTTAACGCATATAATATCTTGGCAGTTTATTCCGCTGCTATGGAACTTGGAAGCGACAAAACTCAGATTCTTTCAGCTATAAGTAAGATTGAAACTGCTGAAGGTCGATTTGAAACAATGAAATTTTCAGATGGAATTGTAGCCATTGTAGATTATGCTCATACCCCCGATGCTCTCGAAAATGTGCTTAATACGATAAATAAAATTAGAACAGGCAAAGAACAACTTATAACGGTGGTGGGTGCTGGTGGAAATAGGGATAAAACTAAAAGGCCAGAGATGGCTGCCATTGCAGCTAAACTTAGTGATAAAGTAATACTTACATCAGATAATCCACGAAATGAAGAGCCAGAAGATATTATTCACGATATGGAAAAAGGTATAACCGCTGAAGATGAATACAATGTGATTTCTATTATCAATCGCAGGGAAGCAATAAAAACAGCATGTACTTTTAGCCAAAAGGACAGCATAATTCTCGTTGCTGGTAAAGGCCATGAGAAATACCAAGATATCAAAGGAGTAAAACATCGTTTTGATGACAAAGAAATATTAATGGAATATTTAAAATAAGAAAAATGTTATACTATCTTTTTAATTATTTGGATAAAGTTTGGGATGTGCCTGGTGCAGGTGTTTTTCAATATCTTTCATTTCGTGCAGCACTTGCTGTGGTTGCATCCTTAACTATTTCTATGGTTTTTGGGAAAAGCCTTATTTTATACCTACAACGCAAACAAATTGGTGAACTCGTTAGAGACCTCGGGCTTGAAGGTCAAAAGCAAAAAGAGGGAACGCCAACCATGGGAGGATTAATAATTCTTGGCGCCATTTTAATTCCTACTTTATTATTTGCCAAACTCAATAACATTTACATAATCTTGATGATAATTACTACCGTTTGGCTTGGTTTAATTGGGTTTATCGATGATTATATTAAAGTATTTAGAAAACAAAAAGATGGTTTGGCTGGGAAATTTAAAATTTTTGGACAGATAACCCTTGGCTTAATTATCGGAACTACAATGTATTTAAGCGATGATATTGTTATCCGCGAAAAATATACTGCCGAAACAATTACCCAAAATGTCGATGCTAATAATTGTAAAAAAGTCTCAAATGACATTTTCAACCCACAGCAAATAAAATCTATGAAGACAACAATACCATTTGTAAAAAATAATCAATTCGATTATTCTTGGCTGTTGAAATGGATGGGCAAAGGCTACGAAAAATATACTTATGTAGTTTTTATATTAATAGTAATCATCATAATTACAGCTGTTTCCAATGGCGCTAATTTAACTGATGGGCTTGATGGTTTAGCCACAAGCACATCTGCTGTGATGGCAGCCACATTAGGAATATTAGCTTGGGTTTCTGGTAATTTCATTTTTGCCGATTACCTAAATATTATGTACATACCAAATTCTGGCGAATTATCAATATTTATATCTGCCTTGGTAGGAGCTTCCATAGGATTTCTATGGTACAATAGCTATCCAGCTCAAGTTTTTATGGGCGACACTGGAAGTTTAGCACTTGGAGGCATTATAGCCGTATTTGCCATAATCATTCGCAAAGAGCTTCTCATACCAATTCTCTGCGGAATATTCTTGGTAGAAAATCTCTCAGTTATGATTCAAGTGGCATATTTTAAATATACCAAAAAAAGATATGGACAGGGAAAGCGCGTTTTCTTAATGTCGCCTTTACATCACCATTTTCAGAAAAAAGGATATCACGAAGCTAAAATTGTACAACGCTTTTTTATAGTAGGAATTATGTTGGCAGTTATTACAATAGTTACTCTAAAACTTAGATAATCAATGATATATAACGACAGAAATATTTGTATTCTTGGTGCAGCAATAAGCGGTATTGGAGCTGCTGTGCTCGCCCAAAAACAAGGATATCATGTTTTTGTTTCCGATTCAAATTCAATCAAATCTGCCGACAAATTAATTCTGAAAGCCAATGAAATAGAATTTGAAGAGGATGGTCATAATTTCAATAGGATTTTAAAAGCCACAGAAATTATAAAAAGCCCTGGAATTCCAAACAGCGTGGACATTTTGAAAAAAGCTATTCAAAAAGGTATTCCAATAATTTCTGAAATTGAATTTGCTGCCCGTTTTACTGATGCTCATAAAATTTGCATTACAGGCAGCAACGGCAAAACTACCACTACACTTTTGATATATCATATTCTGAAAACCGCTGGCAAAAATGTTGGCTTGGCTGGTAATGTTGGAAAAAGTTTTGCAATGCAAGTTGCTGAAGAGAATTATGATTATTATGTATTAGAAATTAGCAGTTTTCAGCTCGATAATATGTTTCAATTCAAAGCCGAAACTGCCATACTTACTAATATTACTCCCGATCATCTCGACAGATACGATTATGATTTCAACAAATATATAGATTCTAAATTCAGAATTACCAGAAACCAAACATCATCAGATATTTTTATCTACAATGCTGATGATGAAGTAAGTACAAGAGAAATAGCAAAACGAAATATAAAAGCAAAAACTTTCTCTTTTGCCATTAATAACGACCTGATAGGTGATGGCGCTAAAGCCAATAATAAAGAAATTATTTTTAATATAAATAAAAGCACATTTAATATGACACTGGAACAATTAGCTCTGCAAGGAAAACACAATATCTACAACTCAATGGCTGGAGGTATTACAGCAAAATTGGAAGGCATCCGCAAGGAAACCATCAGAGCTTGCTTGAATGATATCGACCAAATAGAACACAGAATGGAATCTGTGGGAAAAGTTCGTGGCGTTCAATTTATCAACGATTCAAAAGCTACCAATGTGAATTCCACTTGGTTCGCTCTGGAGTCAATAAATTCGCGAGTTATATGGATTGTGGGCGGCGTTGACAAAGGTAACGACTATACTTCGCTCATTCCTCTGGTGAAAGAAAAAGTGAAAGCAATAGTTTGCCTTGGCGTTGATAACTCTATTCTTAGAGATGTTTTTGAAAAATATGTAGATTTTATGACAGAAACTACCATCATGAATGATGCTGTGGAAAAAGCTTTTTACTTAGGCGAACCTAATGATGTTGTACTACTCTCACCAGCTTGTGCCAGTTTCGACCTCTTCGATAATTACGAAGATAGAGGTAAAAAATTTAAAAGAGCTGTACAAGATTTATAGAAGACTAATACAGATAATCATTGCTGTGTTTTGCAAATTATTGAAATATTATTAGATGAAAAAGATATTTGAAAATATAGGAGGAGATAAAGTAATTTGGATGATAGTACTCATTTTATCATTCTTTTCTCTATTGGCAGTTTACAGTTCCACAGGCACTTTGGCATATCATTATCATGGTGGCCATACCGAATATTATTTACTCAAACATCTTTCTATACTTTTACTCGGCTTGGTCTTGATGTATGCTACTCATATTGTTCCTTACAAATATTATAGCCGCATTGCGCAAATATTAATCTACTTATCTGTTCCTCTTTTGCTTTTAACTTTGCTTACTGGTACAAATCTTAATGAAGCCAGTCGATGGTTGACTTTGCCAGTAATTAACTTAAGCTTTCAAACTTCCGACTTAGCCAAATTAGCATTGATAATGTATGTTGCAAGATTGCTTTCAAAAAAACAAGATGACATAAAAGATTTAAAATCAGCATTTCTACCAATAATGCTTCCAATAATAATTACCGTTGCGCTTATTTTGCCAGCAAATTTTTCTACCTCCGCAGTTCTATTTGCAACAAGTTTGGTTATACTTTTTATTGGAAGAATTAATCTTAAATATATATTTTCAATTATAGGAATTGGAGTTTTTCTTTTTCTAATTTTAATAATGATTGCCAAAGTAAATCCTAATGTTTTGCCAAGATTAGATACATGGATGTCGAGAATAGAGAATTTTAATAATGCCGATTCGGAAGGCAATTTTCAGGCAGAGCAAGCAAAGATTGCAATTTCTACCGGCAATTTCTTTGGCAAAATGCCAGGAAACAGTATTCAAAGAAATTTTCTACCTCACCCCTATTCTGATTTTATTTTTGCAATAATTGTTGAAGAATATGGTATGTTAGGCTCATCATTTATTATTTTACTTTACCTAATTTTATTATACCGCGCTGTAAGAATTGCTTCCAACAGCCCTGGAACTTTTGGCGCATTCCTCTCTATAGGATTAGCATTTAGCTTGGTATTTCAAGCGATGATAAATATGATGGTGGCGGTAAATCTTCTACCAGTTACTGGCCAACCATTGCCACTTTTGTCGATGGGAGGCACATCCATTTGGTTTACTTCCATTTCCATTGGAATTATTTTGAGTGTAAGTAGAGAATCCATGAATAAAAACCAAGAAGATGAAGCAGCATAAAACAAAGATAATTATAAGTGGTGGTGGCAGTGGTGGCCATGTGTTCCCAGCAATAGCAATAGCCAACGCCTTGAAAGAATCTATCGAAAATGTAGAAATACTTTTTGTTGGCGCTATTGGCAAAATGGAAATGGAAAAAGTTCCAGCAGCTGGATATCGAATTGAAGGTCTGTGGATTAGTGGCTTACAACGCCGCCTTACTTTCAAAAATTTAAGCTTTCCGTTCAAACTTCTATACAGCCTTTACAAAGCCAAAAAAATTATTAAGGAATTTAAACCCGATTTGGCTATTGGTGTCGGCGGTTTTGCAAGCGGACCTCTCTTGCAAATGGCCTCCAAATTAGGTATCCCTTGCATGATTCAAGAACAAAATTCATATCCCGGTATTACCAATATTTTACTTTCTAAAAAAGTGGATAAAATTTGTGTGGCTTATGATGGCTTGGAAAAATATTTCCCCGAGGATAAAATTTATCTTACTGGTAACCCTGTGCGAAAAGATGTTGTTCAGATTGAAAATAAAAAAGTTGAAGCATCAAATTTCTTTAGCCTAAATATTGATAAACCAACAGTTTTAGTTGTTGGTGGAAGCCTCGGAGCGAGAACAATTAATGAAGCTATCGAACATAATCTTAGCAATTTCACCAAAAATGGAATTCAACTTATTTGGCAAACGGGCATCAATTATTTTCCCACAGCTCAGTCCACCATGATGCATCACCCCGACAACGGGCTAAAGGTTTTGAAATTTATAAATCGCATGGACCTTGCTTATGCCATGGCAGATATTGTGATTTCACGTGCTGGTGCCATCGCTATTTCTGAGCTTTGCATTGTCGGAAAACCCACTATCTTGGTGCCTTCGCCTTTTGTCGCCGAAGACCATCAAACAAAAAATGCTCTGGCATTATTTACTTACAATGCAGCTATTTTGGTGAAAGATGTTGAATTGAAAACAAAGCTGTGGAAGGAACTTTTTGCTCTTTTAAATGATAGCGAAAGACAAAATAAATTGAGTGAAAACATTTATGCTTTGGCAAAATTAGATGCTACAAATTCAATTGTGGCGGTAGCAAAAACTTTATTTAAATAAGATGAATCAGAAAATTGAAAATATCTTTTTCTTAGGAATCGGCGGCATTGGAATGAGCGCCTTGGCTCGCTACTTTTTGGCCCAAGGTCACATTATTTCTGGTTATGATAAAACCAAAACTCCTCTTACCTTGGAGATGGAAGATAAAGGTATAAACATTTATTATGAGGATAAAATTCAAAATATTATTCACACACCTGATTATGTGATATATACGCCAGCAATTCCGAAAGACAACTTGATTTTTAATCATCTAAAAGCTCTTGAAATTCCATTTTATAAAAGAGCCGAAATTCTTGGGAATATCAGTAAAGAATATTTTACCATTGCTGTTGCTGGCACTCATGGCAAAACTACCATTACCAGCCTTATAGCTCATATCTTGCAATTCAACAACCAACCTATTATAGCTTTTATTGGTGGCATTTGTAAGAATTATAGCTCAAATTTTCTTCTATCAAAAAATCCTAAAATCATGGTTGTGGAGGCCGATGAATTTGACCGTTCATTCCTCACACTTCATCCTGATATAGCTATTGTATCTTCGATGGATGCCGATCATCTCGATATTTATGGTACAAAAGATTTCCTGAAAGAGTCTTTCTTTATGTTCACCAAGCAAATAAAAAATAATGGACTATTAATTATAAATGATGGCTTAGAAATAGCAAAAGATTTGAAAGTAAACTTCCAGAAATATTCTGTTGAAAAAGCGACTTCTATTATTGCCAACAATGCTAAGGTAATAAATGGAAACACTCATTTTACCCTAACAATTAATGGAGAATATTCACAAGAGATAGAAACATTTCTTCCAGGAATTCATAATATTTTAAATATTTCTGCCGCCGTAGCAGCTTGTTATCATTTAGGCATCAGCGATTTACAAATTGCAGAAGCTGTCAAAACTTACAAAGGCGTTCAGCGAAGATTCGACCAAAGAATCAAGCGCGATGATGTAGTTTATATCGACGACTATGCTCACCATCCAGCAGAAATTGCAGCCACTCTTAAAGCCGTGAAAAGTATTTATCCTGCAAAAAAAATCACTGTGATTTTTCAACCACATCTTTTTAGCCGTACAAGAGACTTCGGAGATGACTTTGCTAAGTCGCTTTCCATTGCCGACCAAGTGTTATTGATGGAAATTTATCCTGCACGCGAAAAGCCTATAAAAGGAATAAATTCGCAATGGCTTTTGGATAAAATTACTTCTAAAGAAAAACAAATAGTTGATTTTGATAATGTTGTAGAAACTATAATCAAAAACCAAACTCAAGTTTTGCTTACTCTCGGGGCAGGAAATATCGATTTAATAATTAAACCTATTGAGGAGGCCTTATCATGAAAAAATTACTAATCTTGTTAACATATATTGTTGTTATTTCAGGCTTTATTCTGCTTATGGCTTTCAGTGGTATAAATAATAGCCAACGCTTATGCCCAAATGTGGATATAGATATCGACTATGGAAATAAAACTTCTAATAATGTTGTTTTGTTGCTTCGCGCCGATGTAGAAAATCAAATAAAAATAATTTTCGACACATTAAAAGGAAAAAGAAACTCTGAAATAAACATTGAAATAATTGAAAACTCCTTAAAGAATCTTAGCTATGTTAAATCATGCGATATCTTTAAGCACATTGATGGAGAAATTAATATATCAATAGTACAGCGTCAACCCATAGTACGTGTTTATGGAATTTCGGGCAAAAGCTTTTATATCGACAAAACTGGAACGATTATGCCTATTCGCGAAGCTTATCCAGCACGTGTCCTCATAGTCAATGGCTTTATTAATGATGTTATTTTTACCGGAGAAAATATTGATATTTTTAATGTAAAAAACGATAGCCTTCCAGGAATAAAGCGAATACGGGAAATATTCATCCTTGCCAAAACTATTAGCGAAGATGCATTTTTTAAAGATCAAATTACTCAAGTTTTTATTACTACTGATAATGAAATTCAACTTATTCCTTTGGTAGGAAATCAGATAATTGTGATGACAACTTTTACAAAATTGCCAGAGAAACTTGCTAAATTATTTGCATTTTATACGCAAGGACTTAAAAAATCTGGCTGGGAAAAATATAATAAAATAAATATAGAATATAAAGATCAAGTAGTTTGCACAAAAATTTAATATTATGAAATCATCAGAAATCATTGTAGGACTGGATATTGGAACAACAAAAATTGCTTGTGTTGTAGGCCAAAGAAACGAATTCGGTAAGATAGAAATTCTCGGTTACGGAAAAGCTCCCTCAATAGGAGTCTCCCGAGGAGTAGTTTCCAACATAGAAAAAACTATTCAATCTATACGCAGAGCGGTAGATGAAGCCGAGCTAAAGTCTGAAATAAATATCGATCATGTTTATGTTGGAATTGCTGGTCAGCATATTAAGAGCCATCAGCATAGGGGAAGTCTGGTGCGTAATAGTTTAGATGATGAAGTTAGCCAGCAAGATATTGATAACTTAATTTCGGATATGCATAAACTTGTGATGCAGCCGGGTGAGGAGATAATTCACGTAATACCTCAAGAATATATTGTAGATAAAGAAGTGGGGATCAAAGATCCAATAGGTATGTCGGGCATTAGTCTCGAGGCGAATTTCCATATTATTACTGGTCAAATTACAGCAGCCAAAAATATTAACAAATGCGTGATGAAATCAAATATGGTGGTTGAAGATTTGATTTTGGAGCCATTGGCATCGGCGGAAGCAGTACTTAGCGAAGAAGAGAAAGAAGCTGGAATTGCTTTGGTTGATATCGGCGGTGGAACAACTGACATAGCTATTTTTCAAGAAGGCATCATAAGGCATACTGCGGTAATTCCTCTTGGTGGAAACATTATTACTGAGGATGTTAAAGAAGGCTGTAACATAATAAAAAATCAGGCAGAGGCTCTCAAAGTGAAATTCGGCTCTGCCTTAGCCGCTGAAAACAAAGATGAAGAAATAGTTTCTATTCCAGGACTTAGAGGCAGAACGCCTAAGGAAATAAGTTTAAAAAATCTTGCCAATATTATTCAAGCGCGTCTCGAAGAAATTATTGAACACGTGTATTTTGAAATCAAAAATTCGGGTTATGAGAAAAAACTTATTGGTGGAATTGTACTTACAGGCGGTGGGGCTCAACTTAAACATATAGCCCAACTTTTCGAATTCATCACAGGTTTAGATACGCGAATTGGTTACCCAAATGAACACCTCGCAGGGAATGTACCCGAAGAATTGAAAAGCCCTCAATATGCAACATGTATTGGACTGGTAATTAAAGGAATACAAAGCACGCAGTTTATTCCTGAAGCAATTGATAAATCAAAAAAACCTAAAAAAGAAAATAAAGGAAGCTTTTTTGAAAATATCATGAAGAAAGGAAAACAGTTTTTCGACGAAGATGTAGAATAATAATGTTAATAATTAACAATAAATCGTTAATAATTAGTGGCACAGTTTCTCGTCGCTATTGAATATAAAATTAATTTTAACGCACAATAAATACAATATTATGATTAAGTTTGATGCACCCAAGGAAATGTCTTCAATAATTAAGGTTCTTGGTGTTGGTGGCGGTGGCTCCAATGCTGTAAATCACATGTTTAACCAAGGAATCAAAGGTGTTGATTTTATTGTTTGCAATACCGATTCGCAGGCATTGGATCTAAGTCCTATTCCTAATAAAATTCAACTTGGCAGCAGTTTGACGGAAGGAAGAGGCGCTGGCTCGGTGCCTGAGGTAGGCAAAAATTCTGCTATTGAAAATATTGAGGAGCTTAGAAACCTACTCGAAAAAAATACCAAGATGCTTTTTATTACTGCTGGCATGGGCGGTGGTACTGGCACTGGAGCCGCTCCTGTTATTGCTGCCATTTCTAAAGAATTGGGCATTTTAACCGTGGCAATTGTTACCATTCCTTTTTCGTTCGAAGGACGTAAGAGAAGAATGCAAGCTGAACAAGGTATTGAAGAATTAAGAAAAAATGTAGACACACTTTTAGTAATTTCAAACGATAAATTGCGTGAACTCTATGGAAATTTAGCAATTTATGAAGCTTTCGGAAAAGCAGATAATATTTTGACTAATGCAGCCAAAGGTATTGCCGAAATCATTACCGTGCCTGGATACCTTAACGTTGACTTTGAAGATGTTAAAACTGTAATGAAAAACTCTGGCGTTGCAATTATGGGAACTGGTATTGCCAGTGGCGAAAACCGTGCACACGAAGCTGTTGAAATGGCTCTATCTTCACCTTTGCTCAACGATAGTCAAATTATAGGAGCCAATAATATTCTTCTTTACATAAGCACTGGCACCGATGATATTCGTATGGATGAACTTTCTGAAATAACAAATTATATTCAAGAAGAAGCTGGCCTTTCGGCAGAAATAATTTGGGGTACCGGTAAAGATGAATCTTTAGGTGAGAATGTAAATATTACAATAATTGCTACTGGATTTAAAACAGAAAATTCTGTAGATGCTATTTTGGGAAGCACTAAAAGACCAGAAAAACATGTAGTAAAGCTTGATGTGGAAAATGAAATCGAAAAAAATCCACCTAAAAAAGTAGAAATTGAGGAAGTTGAAATGCAGCTTTTTATTAGACCGGTGATGGAAACTCCTGAGCCAAAAAAACCAGATTATTTAGACGAAATTATTAGAAATTCGCCCACAAGTATAAATTCGCCAACCGAAAATAAAAGCACTTTTATTGTGCATACTCTCGACGCTGATGAAGGTGCAGAACCAGAAACTATCACAAGAGAAAGTATCAACAGTGAAATTGTAAGTGAAACTAAACCTGTTGAAGCTCCTAAACAAACACTTAACTTTTCTTCCAAAGTTGACGAGAGAATTCAAAAACTTAAAAACTTAAGCCTACGACTAAAAAATCCAGAACTCTTCAAAGAAATTGAACAAGTTCCAGCATATATGCGCCGTGGGGTTAGCCTTAACGAAACTTTGAGTTCCAAGTCTGAAAATATCTCGCGTTATTCTCTCGATGGCGAAACAGGCGAAATAAAATCAAATAATTCATTCCTACACGATAATGTTGACTAAAATGGATTTATCACAACAAATAAATGAAGATATTAAGCAAGCTATGCTTGCCAAAGACAAACGTAAATTAGAGGCTCTTAGAGCAATAAAAGCTGCCCTTCTAATATTGAAAACTGGCAAAGATATAGGCACCGCAGAAATTCCTAAAGAGTTGGAGTTAAAAACATTGCAGCGTCTTATTAAACAACGCAAAGAATCAAGCAATATCTATAAAGAGCAAGGAAGAAGTGACTTATTTGAAGAAGAAATTTATCAAGCAAGAATTATTGAAGCATATCTTCCACAGCAACTTAGTGAAGAAGAAATTAGAGAAGGAGTGAAAGAAATTATAGCTGTCACAGGTGCATCTTCAGCCAAAGATATGGGGAAAGTAATGGGCGCCTCTGCCAAAAAATTTGCAGGTAAAGCCGATAATAAAATTATTTCCAGTATTGTTAAAGAAATACTTGGAGCATAGATGACCGCAATTAATTAAACCACCATAGATTTCTTTGGTGGTTTTTTTGTTTCTATAAGTTTCAATTTCTTATGATAATGACTCCCCTGAAAATTTTTTTGAATAAAAGAACTTTAATAAATAATCGAAACTTGAATAAAAATTTCTATACACTCCTGATAAATTATATACCACATCCAAAGCAGAGTGATAAATCCCCAACCAATCTTTTTCCAACCAATCTTTTTTCTTCCAATCTCCAACCAATCTTTTTTTCAATCTCCAACCAATCTTTTTTCTTCCAATCTCCAACCAATCTTTTTTTCAATCTCCAACCAATCTTAAAACCAATCTTAAACCAATCTTTTTTTCAATCTCCAACCAATCTTTTTTCTTCCAATCTCCAACCAATCTTTTTTTCAATCTCCAACCAATCTTAA
>Ga0210044_10001630_pt1 | contig 34322 bp, 26 predicted proteins | sample CryGey13umfilter_2_FD_183959 | JGI IMG/M metagenome (GOLD analysis project Ga0210044, IMG submission 183959) | Groundwater microbial communities from aquifer in Utah, USA - Crystal Geyser 4/9/14 3 um filter (SPAdes) (version 2) | ecosystem: Environmental > Aquatic > Deep subsurface >...
TTAGTGTGCTGCATGGTCTGAATTCTCCAGTGGGTAAATTTGCTGTCTAGATAACTACAAATATACCATAAACGTTGGGAATTCAGGCCTACTTTATTACTGCGAAATCTTTAACCGGACAGCAGTGTACTAATGAAATTCCGTGGGACACAATATTGAATTGTTATGAATAGTCGAATGCCTAAAAGTGGCCGGCTACAGTAACACACTGGGATTTTTGTAGCTCCCAGTGTTACTGCCAAGACAGGCCCTGTTCAAATAATATCAAAAGATACCCACTGGAAAACAGCAATCTGTATTAGTCGTACAGAACAAAATTCAGTTACTCTTTGGGTAGCCCCGTCAGTTGCCACAGGCGCTGAAGGTCGGCCTTCAAATCAGCAACCTCCTGCTCCAGTGCCTCAATGCGATCAGATGCTTTACTAGCTCCCGCGGAAGCGGGTGCCGCAGCATCAAATTCAGGTACACCGCAGAGCAGATGGGCATAACGATCTTCACGCTGACCGGCTGCGCGCGGGATACGCACCAGCAGCGGCTCATCCCGCCCCGTCAGGTTATCCAGCATGGCTTGCAGCTCATCACTGCTGTCGAAGGTGACCATGCGTCCGGTATTGATGCGAATCTCGTTGACGGTGAGTGCTGCGCGCAACATCAGCACGCAGAGCACAGCCCGCTCTTTGGTGGAGAGGCCCAGCTTGCGCGAGAGATGATGCTCGAAGCGATCCGCCCTTCCGTCCATGCGCGCGGTAACCAGCCCCTGAGAGCGCAAGCCACTAACCACGCCGCCTGTTTCGCCCTCGCTTAGGTTCATCACCGGCATCCGGCTGCTCTTCTGGTTACAGGCAGCCGTCAAAGCCTTGAGCGTCAGCGGATAGTAATCCGGTGTCGTCATCTGTTTTTCCATCAAACAACCGAGCACACGCGCCTCATGCGCCGATAACATCCCTGTAATCGGTTCATCCATCACTGACTCCTACTTTTTGCGTTTCTTTTTCTTTTTGCCTACACCACTGAGCCATGCTTCCTGCTCGGCCACCAGATCCCGCAGCTCTTTTGCCGCCCGATCGGGTGTCCTGATCACGTCGGCATAGCCTTCCTTGCTGACATCCATCACCTCGATCGGCTTTTCGATGAACGCTTCAATCTCGGCCAGCAACGGCTTCTCCTCGCTGCTGCAGAATGAGATCGCATCGCCAAGCTTCATGCCGCGCCCGGTACGTCCCACACGGTGCACATAGTTCTCGGCCTTCTCCGGCAGATCATAATTGATAACAAAATCGACATCGGGCACATCAATACCGCGTGCGCTGACATCGGTGGCAATCAGTACACGGCAATCGCCGTTTCTGAACGCCTGCATGGCAACCGCCCGCTCATCCTGATCTTTGTCGCCATGAATGCTGAGCGTATCAAAGCCCGCACGCGCCATCGCCTTGACTACGCGCTCGGCGCGCACGCGGGTGCGCACAAAGACAATCACCTTGGCTTCCGGGTGATCCTGCAGAAAGCGATCCAGGAAAAAGCGTTTGTCATCCATCTCGACGAACATGACAAAATGGCTGACATTTTTGGCAATGCGATCTTCGGGCGACACCTGAATACGGATCGCCTCGCTCTTGACCTGCGAATAGGCCAGCTTCTTGATCTCATCATTGATGGTGGCGGAAAAGAACAGCGTCTGATGCTTTTTCTTCAGCATCTTCTTGATATAGCGGATATCCTCGATAAAGCCGAGATCCAGCATGTGATCGGCCTCATCCAGCACCAGCGTGGAGACACCTTCGAGCTTGATGGCCTGCTGGTTGATCAGATCGAACATGCGACCGGGCGTGGCAATCAGTACATCGATGCCGTCCTGCAATTTGGCAATCTGCCGATCCTGCTCCACCCCGCCGTGCAGCGTGAACACCTTCACGCGCGTATGATTGGCCAGGCTTTCAAATACCTTGCCGATCTGCAGCGCCAGCTCACGCGTCGGCACCATGACAATACATTTGATACCATAGGACTGGCTGTTGGTTTTGAAACGGTGAATTTTATCAATCACCGGGATGGCAAAGGCGGCAGTTTTACCGGTACCTGTCTGGGCAATCGCCAGCACATCCTCGCCATCCATAATCGACGGGATCGCCTTGAACTGAATATCGGTCGTGCGCTTGAAGCCCAACGCACGCAGATTCTTTTTCAAATCTGCACAAATATAGTATCGGTCAAATTTCATAGTTTCACTCTTGTCGCGCTCTTCCAGATTTCCGGCATGATCTCAATGGCCTGCTCGCCATTGCTGAACCATAGCTGACCGTCCTGAATGGTGCACTGTAATCGCATTGCCCGTTTCGCCATCAACCCCATCTGGGTGACGGTATCCTCCGGCAGGTTGACGATACCAAGGTTATCAAAGCGCTCCAGCTTGTTACGCTGCTGCTCCCACCATGCCAGGCTGCTGCGCTGCTGGTAGGTATAAATCAGTACCTGCCGGGAGCGGCCACAGGCCTTGCGTATGCGTTTTTCATCCGGCTGCCCCAGATCAATCCACAGCTCGATCTCGTCACTCAGGCTCTTCTGCCATATCTCAGGTTCATCTTCCGAGCTCAAGCCGCGGGTGAACTGCAGCGCTTCGCTGGCATTAAGAGCAAATGCCAGCAGGCGCACCATCATGCGCTCATCATTCTCTGACGGGTGGCGCGCAATGGTAAGATTATGATCCTGATAGTAGTTCCGATCCATATCGGTAATCTCTAGTTCTGCTTTGAAAATAGTTGATTTGATGGCCATGAAAGAGCTTATATGACAGATCAGCAGATCCGGCAAGCATAAGCTGCAGCTTTTACCCGCTACTCAGCAGCACAATATAAAATGCTGCATCCGCTAACCAATCCGCCCAACCGGTTGATCACTGCGGGTAAGCTTGATATGCGCAGTATGTCAGGCTGCATCCGGATGCAGGATGGCACGGGCAATATCACGACTCAATTGGCCCAGCAGATCGCTCATGGCAGCAACGATGGCATCATAATCTTCAGCACCGGCAATGGCCGGGCTGCTCAAATCCGAGCTGCGCCCGGTCAGCAGCGTTCCCGAATGATCCAGAACACTCCATACGGCCGACAGCCGAACCACACCATCCGGAAAGCGTTCAAAGCGGCTAAGCTCAATTTCAACATCCAGCTCCGGCGACAGCTCTGAACCTGCAGCGATCATGGAGAAGCCTGCGGATGCCAGTAACTGCGCCAGGTTTGTCTTCATGACCTGCCGGATATTCTTTTCCGGATTACCACCCCACCTGTCATACGCTGCCAGCTTCAGCTCATTGTTGCTGCTGCGGGTAACTATGCTGGCCCTGTCCAGATACTGCGGCAGTCGCAGCAGCGAAATACCTATGCGCTTGCCGGGTGTATGGGCGGCAGGCGCAGGGGCTTGTGCCTCTATAACCGGATTGAGCAGATAATAGCGGGTTGCCGGTGACACACTGCTGCATGCCACGCACAACAGTGCTGTCACTCCCAGCGCCAGGGTTTTCAGAACAGGTCTCGCCCCCATCATTTCCCTCCCGCTTTCGGCTTGCCGATAATGACAGACTCGGGATTGCGTTCCAGCATATCAACCAGCTCACGAATGGAGCGGGCAGTCTCACTCAACTCTTCAGTCATGCGGATAGCAGGCGAGCCGGCTTTCAGCTGCCTGTTCAACAACTCCAGCGTGGTTCTGGCTTTGAGCAGTGTCTGATCCATATTTACCACAACCGGTCCGGCATGCTGATCCATGGTGGCGAGCAGATGATGTAGCGCGCGCAGGGATTGCTGCAGCTCACCCGCAATCGCCTCAATATCGACCCGTTCCAGTTTGGCCAGTGTGTTTTGTACCGATGTCGCCATGCGGTCAAAATTACCCGGAATGGTAGGCAGTTCAAGGAAGGTGATGCTGTTGTCCGCGCGCAATTGTACGGCCGTATCCGGATGCATATCCAACTCCACAAATAGCTTGCCGGTCAGCAGGTTACCGGTGCGCAGTTGCGCCCTGAGCCCCTTGGCAATCAACTGATCCAGCAGCTTCTTGGTATCGACATCCGCACTCACCCCGCTTTCAGCCAGTCGCTGAAAGGAGATCTCAAGCAGCACCGGGATACGGAAACTGGTATCCTGCTGGTTGAACTCCAGTCGCAGTTCGGCAACCGAACCGATGGTAATCCCCTTGAACTCCACCGGTGCGCCGACCACCAGTCCGCGCACCGAGTTATCGAAATAGGCGATGAATGTTTCGCCCCTGGTGTCGGCATTCGAGGCAATGTCGGTGTGATTATTGAACAGTGTGAAGTGTTGCCCTTTTTCCACCTGGCCGCTGTGTGCCAGTGAGTCGCTCGTTTCAAAGGCAACACCGCCCAGCAACAGGCTTTTCATCGACTCGACATGGACATCGACACCATTAACGCCAAGCGACACATCCAGTCCGCCAACATTCCAGAAGTGTGAATTGCTGTGTACCAGCGCATCGAACGGCGCCTTGATAAACAGATAGACAAGAACGTTTTTCTTCTCCTCTGTCAGCTCATAGCCCAGCACCTCACCTGCCTGCAGGCCCTGGTAGTAGACAGGGGAGCCGATATCCAGAGAACCGAGTCGGTCGGCGACCAGCGTGATCTCCGTGCCCCTCTCGCCCGGCATGATGCGCGGCGGCTGATCCAGACCGGTAAAGACACTGGCAACAGGGCCATCACCGGGCTCCAGCGCCACATACACACCGGAGACCAGTGTACTCAGCCCGGATATGCCGCTCATCCCGAGACGGGGTTTGACGACCCAGAAGCGGGTGCGCTTATGCAGCAGGGTTTCGGCACCTCTGGATATTTTCGCTCGCAACTCCACCTGGGAGAAGTCATCGCTCAGCCGCACTGATTCAACTACGCCCACATCCAGATCCCTGTATTTAACCCGGGTTTTGCCGGCCTCAATCCCCTCTGCCGATTTGAAGGTAATGGAAATTTCCGGCTCCTGCTCGGCAATTGTCTTGACGATAAGCCAGCCGCCGATCACAGCGGTGAGGATAGGAATCAGCCATACCAGTGAAATCCGCGGCGATCTCTTAATCTCCGGGCTGGCAAGACTGCCTTTGCCGGCATCAGTTTGTTGTTCAGTCATTGCCTCTCTTCCTCGTGATCCCAGATCAGGCGCGGGTCAAAACTGCTGGCGGCAAAAATAGTAGTGACCACAACAGCCGCGAAGAATATTGCGCCGACCTCCGGCCTGACCGAAGCCAGCGTACCCATATTAACAAGCCCGGTGAGCAGGGCAATCAGGAAAATATCCACCATTGACCAGGCGCCGACCAGTTCGGTGATGCGATAGAGCACCGAGCGATCACGCAATCGCCAGCGTGATTTCAGCCTGACCGTGATCAACAGAAAGACAAGGACAACCAGCTTCATGACCGGGATCAGGATACTGGCGATCAACACAATCATGCCCAGCGGCCACATGCCGCTATCAATCAGCTGAATCACACCGCTGAGAATCGTGCTCGGTTCGCCCTGGCCGAAATGAATAACCGTCATCACCGGGTAGAGGTTGGCAGGAATCAGCAGCAAACAAGCCGATATCACCCACGCCCATGTTCTGTTGATGCTATTTACCTTGCGCCGGTGCAGAGGTGTACGGCAGCGCGGACAGCAGGCCTGGCTCTCATGCGCGACGTTGGCGGAAACCAGCAGGGCACAGGTATGGCAGTGGATCAGGTTCTTCTGCGCAGCCGTTACACCCGCCTGCTGATGCTCCGCAACCGGTCGGGAAAAGGGCCACAGCGCCGCCGCATCGAAGTTGGCATATGCGGCAGTGGTCAGGGCAAGCAGGGCAATAAAGGCAAAAAAACCGATGCCGGGAATAATATCAGCCAGATCCAGCAGTTTAACAATGGCAATCAGTACGCCGAGCATCAACACCTGCAGCATGCTCCATGGGTTCACGTTGCAAACAATGCGGAAGACCAGCGCCACCCCCGGCAGGCGGATGGCGAAACGGGCGGGCAACAGCACATAGAGCATACCGAGCAGTGTCATCAGCGGAAACAGCACACTGGTCAGAAAGACCAGCAGGCCCAACTCCCACATCCCTGCTTTGTAGAGCGCCACAGCGGCGGTAATCAGCCGGGTCTCCTCAATGCGCCCCATCACCTCCAGCGACAGGAAAGGGAACGCATTGGCGATGACAAAGCTGAAGAGTGCTGCGATATTCAATGCCAGCGAGCGCTCCACACTATTGGCAACATGGCGTCGCAACAGGGCACCGCAGCGGTTGCACAGTGCCTTGCTGCCAACCGGCAGATCCTCGAGTTGATAGACCAGATCGCATCCGTGGCAGGCAAGAACTCCCGGAGCGACGTCTGTAGGTGGCATATGGTTGTTCATCAACTATCGATAATAGCCAACGCTTAAGCTTGTGCAATGTGGAATAGCCGCTCAATCTAATGCCCGTGCCCGCAGCAGGACAGATTCTCAGCATGGCGGCCTTGTCGGCGCATGGCCCTGATCCTCGGCAGGCTTTAACCCTGAGAAAAGGGGTAGGTATAAATGATTTACTAGTTTGTCGCTAGCGAGCAGCCACAAGCTGATACTCGTCAGCAGATTGGCCGAGCAGATTCAGCTAACCCGACTACCCCGGACTGAGACACCTAGACCTGCACTTTCCAGCCCGTATCAAGTCAAAACCCCATCAGTGGCTGAATTCCACGCTAAATTTCTCCCGGCTTGCGCAACATCTTGTTGACCGCGTCGCAGTGCATCTCCTCGGCTGCGATCATCTCACGCGCATACTCCTCGATCACGACCGAGCTGCCTTCGGCGGCCCTAAGCAATTCGTGGTAGCACGCTACCGCCAACTGCTCGTGTTCCAGACTCTCGCGCAGGATATCGCCGATATCGTGCTTCTCCGACTCCAGTAGCGGTCCGATGCCGAGCGACGGATGGCCGCCGAGCATGGTGACTATCTCGCCTGCCCGGTGAGCGTGATCGAGACTCTCGGCGGCATTCTCCTTCAGCCACGAGACGATCGGGATGCGGCTGTAACCGAACACCATCAACGCGTAGTGGGTGTAGCGAACCACCCCGGCCAGCTCAAGCTCCAGAATGCGGTTGAGGGTATCGATGATTCTTGCTTTCACTTCAGATTCCATGGCGGCCTCCTTTTTTCAGACAGCGGACGCGGCTTCGTTGTTGCTCCGCTGCTCACCCATTATAGCCGCTTGCATATGCCCGGGCCAAGTGAGTCTTTTCCACGTCAGAAAGCAGAGTGCGCGTTCACCGATATATCGATCAGCGTCTGGCCATATGCCCATGACGCTGGAAAACTGACCGTATCTTCACCCGTGCCGATCTGATTTGCAGCCGACAGGTGGAATAGCCGCGCAATCAGGGATTCCCTATTGCATGCAGCCGGATAGATTCAGCGCATGAGTGATCAGGCTGTACGTATTGATAAGTGGTTATGGGCGGCACGTTTTTTCAAAACACGCGGTCTGGCTAGCGAGATGGCCGGTGGCGGTCACATACTGATCAACGGTGATCGCGCCAAGGCATCCAGAAGTGTAAAAACCGGCGATACGGTATCGATCCAGCGCGATCAGGAGCTTTTTATCGTCACTGTGACAGGGCTGGCGGAAAAGCGCGGCTCAGCAACCATTGCACAATCGCTCTATCAGGAGACGGAACAGAGCCTTGCCGAGCGCAGCAAACAGGCTCAGTTGCGCAAGCTGCATGCCGCCAGCGCGCCTGCTCCGGAGAAACGGCCGGACAAAAAAGCGCGCCGCCAGATCATCCGCTTTATCAGAAGTAAGGATTAACTGCTGCCTTGCCTGTGTCACCGGCAGGCCACAGGGATGTCACAAACAGGCCTAGCATGGATGCATGAAATCAGATGACTATGTGGCCAAATATAACAGATCCGCAACCTGCGCCATATGCACAGGCTGCCGGACACGGATATTGCAGGAGCCGTGGTATTCAAAATATTGCTCCCGCTGTCAGCGCGATTCCCAGCCCGCTCCGGGCAGGCCACCGGTCAACTAGCGCAGATCAGATACCGCTGGCGGTTGCCTTGAACTGCTTCATTTTGGCAAACACCTTGTTGGGGTATTTCATCCTGCCGAGCGAGCCATTATAGGCGCCAAGTGCCCGGTCCAGTGTTTTGTAACGGTCGACATAGTGGCGGATAATGGCGCAACCGTAGCGGACATTGGTTTCTATCTTGAGCAGGTTGTCATCCGGCTTGCCCAGCTCTTTTTTCCAGAATGGCATCACCTGCATCAAACCCACCGCCCCGACATTACTGACCGCGAAGTGATCGAACTGTGACTCCACAGCAATGATGCCCAGAATCAGTTCGGGTGACAGACGGGATTTTTTCGAATAGACATATACCCAGCGTGCAATGGTTTCGGCCTCCTGCTCATCACCTACCCACGGGCTGATGGTGCCAACAATATCCTTCATCCAGACTGTTTGTTCAAAATCAACCTGTGTCGGCTCAGCAACCGGCTCAAGCATCTGCCGCAGCTCCTCTACCTCTTTCGGCTGAATATCCAGCAGGCCGACATTCTTCTCCACCATCTGCCTGACGGCAGTTTGTGCCAGATGCTGCTGATCCTCGCTATTGCTGCTTAACCAGAACGGAATGGATGCGAGAAAACCGACAACCAGTACCGCCGTCAGCAGCGACTTGGGCGAGATACCACCAAGTCGCAATCTGAGCTCATGCGAATTCAGAGAGCGGCTCCCGATCCGGCTGAGAGTGCCGCCATCGAGGCTGCAACCACAGCCGAGAGCGCTATTTCCTGCCGCTCACTGCCGCGCCGACCGAATTCGGCGACCCCCTGCTTCAGGCCGCGATCACCGATCACAACCTGCAGCGGGATACCGATCAGCTCCGCATCCTTGAATTTCACGCCCGGCCGCTCATTACGCTCATCCCAGAGCACGCTCACACCCGCTGCCTGCAACTGACGATAGATATCCTCACTGGCTTCCAGTACTTCATCGGACTTGCCCATGGAGACCAGTATGACACTGAACGGAGCCAGAATATCAGGCCAGGCAATACCGCCATCATCGTGGCACTGCTCCACCACCGCGGCCATCAGTCGTGATACGCCGATGCCATAACAGCCCATCGTGGCTACCTCGCGTTTGCCCTGCTGATTCTGGAACTGAACCTCCATCGGCTCGGTATAGCGACGTCCCAGCGCAAATACCTGGCCGACCTCGATACCGCGGGAGAGGGCGATCTGCCCGCCGCAACGGCTGCAACAGTCGCCTGCCCGGGTTTCACGCAGGTCAACAAACTGGGCGCGGGAGAGATCGCGTGCGACATCGACACCGGTAAGATGCAGATCGCGTTTGTTGGCGCCGGCCAGCATGCCGACAGCCGCCTCCAACCCGGCATCCATATAGACAGGTGCATCCAGGCCAAGCGGCCCGACAAAACCGGTGACGCCGCCGATCTCCTCTATCTGCGCATCGCTGGCCATCTCCAGAGCGTCCGCGCCGAGCGCGTGAATCAGCTTCACCGCCTGCAACTGGTCATCACCGCGCACGCAGGCTGCAACAATGGCGCCGTCTGCATCGCCGCCGCTAACGCAAAAGACCAGCGTCTTGATCACCAGGGCTGCATCCACGCCGGCAAAAGCAGCCACATCCTCGGCCGTTGTCACCGCAGGCGTAGCCAGCGCGGTCAGTGGGGCAGCGTCGCCGGCAGGCGCATCACGACCGGATACAGCCTTTTCGACATTGGCGGCATAATCGCAGCCTTCGCAATGGGCAATCAGATCCTCACCGGAATCGGCCAGCACATGGAACTCATGTGAATCACTACCGCCGATCGAACCGGTATCCGCCTCAACCGGGCGGAATCTCAGCCCCAACCGCTCAAAGATGCGCGTATAGGTATCAAACATATTGCGATATTCCGCCATCAGGCTTTCGTCATCGGCATGGAAGGAGTAGGCGTCTTTCATAACAAATTCGCGCCCGCGCATCAGCCCGAAACGGGGACGGATCTCATCGCGGAACTTGTTCTGAATCTGGTAGAGATTGATCGGCAGCTGCTTGTAGGAGCGCAACTCACGACTCATCAGGTCGCAGATCACCTCCTCATGGGTTGGACCCAGGCAGGATTGATGGCCATGCCGATCCTCAAAGCGGAGCAGCTCCGGTCCATATTTGGACAGGCGCCCCGACTTCTCCCACAGCTCGGTGGGTTGCACCATCGGCATCAACAGCTCCTGGGCACCGGCGCGTTCCATCTCTTCACGGATAATGGCCTCTATGCGGCGCAACACACGCAGCGCCAGCGGCAGATAATCATAGACACCGGAAGTGACGCGGCGGATATAGCCGGCGCGCAGCAATAGCTGATGCGAAATCACTTCGGCATCGGCCGGTACATCGCGCAGGGTAGGTACAAAACAGTTCGAATATTTCATGGCCGAATCATAGCGACAGCCATGACATTCAGATAGCCCCAAGCCGGTATGGCATAAGGATGAAGGCTGCCCAGGCAGCTCACTCAGGCGATGCCTGCGTGAGCAGGCGAGCCAGATCGCTGCGCGAAAGCATGCCGCTGATTCGTTGTTCATCATCCACAATGGGCAGATGGCTGATGCCCTGCTCTGAAAGAATACTCACCGCCTGACTTGCCGGCGCCTCTTCCGGCAGGCAGATCACCGCCGCTCGCATCAACTGGCCGGCCACTTCCGGTTTATCCGAACTCAAACCTGCTGCAGGCGTCAGCAGCAGTTTCAAGCGCTCTGCCAGCGTTGCCCCTGCATATTTTGCGGCTTCCATTTGCAAATCGCTGAGCGTCAGGATACCCGACACACGCCGCGCCCGATTGATCACCGGCAGGCTTTTTATCCGGTGTTGCTGCATCAGCGACCAGGCGTCGATCAGGCTGTCGCCGAACTCAACCGCAACCACCGGCTGCATCATCAGATCGCGGCAGAGCAGATCGCCCAGCGTACGCTTGTGCGCAATAGCAGTGGCCCGCCTGTAAATATCATGCAGGTCATCGATGGAGACATCAATATAGCTATCGATCTGCTGCACGGCCTGTTTCAGGTCAGCATGTGAGAAGGCGGATGCATGCAGCGCTGCCCACGGCTCACTGACATCGTGATCGATGACAAAAGTGCGTGCTTTGCGCCTGTGCGCAAGCAGTGCGCGCGTCAACCAGACGACAAGGCCCAGAATCAGTACATTCAACCCTACAGGTACCACGACATACAGGTACCCGAGCGCGTGAATCTGCTCGCCGCCGATCACCGCCACCAGTGCCGCAGCGCCTCCCGGTGGATGCAGGCAGTTGAGCTGATGCATGGCAAAAATAGCCAGGCCTACAGCCAGACCGCTGGCCAGATAGAGATCGGGTATCCACTGCGCGCAGCTAACCCCGATAATCGCGGAGATCAGATGACCACCGACAAATGCCCACGGGCTGGTTAGCGGGCTGTGCGGTGCGGCATAGAGCAGCACGGCTGCCGCACCCATCGAGGCAACGATGTAGGGAAAGGCCGCAGCGCCGACAAGGTGATGGCTGACCCATGCGACCAGTCCAATACCGATGATGGCACCCAGTGAAGAGAGAGCCATTTCGCCCTGCGACTGGCGCGAGGGGTTGTCAGTAAAGTATCGCTTCAGGTTTTGCATACGATGTAACCCTTCATCATGCGTGTTGCAGAGTAAAGCGCATGCAGAGTGCGGGCATAAACGCGCAACAGCATAGGCTGCCGGCAATAAGGATTTAACGGAACATATTGCGTACCCGTGCCACCATGCCAGATTCCAGCCCCATCTGCTTGGGTGAGACCTCATACAGTGTACTGACACCCACGCCTTTCAGGGTCTTGTTTTTCGGTGCGCCGATCAGGATATCGGCCGAATAGTCGCGAATCTTGGTATGAATCAGACCGTACATGATTTCATCAATCAGGATCTGATTGCGCCGCGCATGGGTCTGAATGCGAGCTCCCTTGTCCATGGCATGACCGATATAGTCTTTCGGCTTACCCGGAATCTCCTTCACATAACCGCAGGTGATACCGATCCGGTAATGCATCGAGCCCACCACCTTTTTCAGCCGTTTTTTGTGTCCGGCGATACTGCGCTTGATCAGCATCGAGGCCATCACCGCATCAATGGCATGCTCAAACACCACCATGACGCCGTCACCCAGGCGCTTAACCACCTGGCCGTTATGCTGACGCACAGCATCTTCACACAGATCGCAGAACAGACGGTTGCGCATATAACCCTTGGTATGACCCATCGAGCGTTTGTATTCAGTAGAGCTTTCCAGATCGGTAAACATAATACATTTATAGTGATCTTTTGTGGTGGCAATCACGTGCGACACTTCACCGATAATCCTCTCCAGATCTACCAGATTCGTTTCTACGCGGCTGGCGGGACTGCCTGCGGCCAGTTGCGGCAACACCGTGGCATCATCAATCACATCCGCAGCCGGTTTTTTTCTGATCCTGCGGGGCTCCGGTTTTTCGCTATCTGCAGGCACGGGTCTGCGAATCGATACAACCCGCACCTCGTCATTCATATCATCCTGTTTGCGTGCAGCACCCATATAAGCCTCCATGTTGTCAATAGCGCCACAAGTGGGCGTATGGAAGCAGTGCTTGCACCGCTCCTCTCCGGTGGCCAAGGCTGACGGATAAGCAGATGGAATCTGTGATCTGAATCGCAATGTGGTGTGAGAGGTATTTTCCGACTGTTGTTAACAGGCCTTACTGTAACTCAAGAGTGGTCGGGATGAGAGGATTCGAACCTCCGGCCTTACCGTCCCGAACGGTACGCGCTACCAGGCTGCGCCACATCCCGATGATCTGAACAGCGGCCGGCATATTAAGATGTAGTTACATAGCCGGCAAGTGTGATGATAAGCAGAGCGGGTGGTTATACGCCCGTTTCAGCCGAGACGACACGCGCCGTGGCAATCACGGCACCAAGTGTACCGACCAGACCGCCGCCCAGCAGCAGCGCCGGTAGCAGTATCCACAGATTCAGATCCACCTGCATGGTCAATAGCCACGCTGAACTGCCCCAGATAATCGGCCAGAGTAGCAGCCATGCGGCGACACCTGCAGCAGCACCAAGCACCATCCCCTCGAGAATAAACGGCATGCGCACAAACCACTCTTTGGCACCGAGCAATCGCATCAGGTGAATCTCATCAGCGCGAGCCAGCAGCGTCATACGCAGGGTATTGGAGATAATCAGCGCCATGGCCAGCGCCAGTACAATGGAGGCAAACCCGGCCAGCCACGAGGCCTGCGATAACCAGTAATGGGCGCGGGCAAGATTGACTTCATCCTCATTCACGCGGCCGCCAAAGCGGCTGGCAGCGTCCCGGATATCATCGAAAAGAAACTGGCTCTGCTCATCGGTGAGCGAGAGCTCGAACGTTAACGGCAACCTGTTGACCAAGTCCTGCTCATTGAGGGCGGCATCATGCAACCAGCTCTGCATCCAGGTGGCAGCTTCTGCTGCAGGGATACGCCGGACAGAAGCAATTTGCGGGATATTCTCCAGTCTCTGCTGCAGCTTATTGGCACCCTTGCCGTTGTCGGCCTTGCCCTTGTCCGCGTCCAGATAGACATGGATATGGATATCCTGCTGCCAGCTGCCCACCCACTGGCTGGCTGCCTGCATACCCAGCCAGATCACGCCGACCGCCCACAGTGCGATACAGACAATCACTACAGCCAGTACCTGATGCACACCAAACGGAGGCAGGTTAAATCCGCCCGGCAGCCGCGGGTGTTCCCGGTCAGGCAGACTGCTCTGGCCCTCATTGACCACATTCGGCTCGACGCGTCGTCTGGCCATATTTTTGCTCGGCTGTTTTTTTAAACCCGGAATCCTGATCACCAGCTATCTCCTGCCAGCGTGCCGCCATGTAGCTGCACGACACGCCCGGGATGCGATTCCAGCAGGTGCAGGTCATGCGTGGCCATAATCACTGTGGCACCGTTGCGATTCAGATCCATCAGGTAATCCAGTACACGTCTGGCGGTATCCACATCCAGATTGCCAGTCGGCTCATCGGCCAGAATCAGCGGCGGATTGGCTGTCATGGCACGGGCAATGGCTACCCGCTGCTGCTCGCCGCCGGAGAGTGCTTCAGGATAGGACCACAAGCGATCGGCCAGCCCCACATAGGCCAGCACCTTGCGTACGCGCGGAATCAGCCGTTCGGTCTGCCACCCCTGCACCCGCAATGGCAAGGCCACATTTTCAAATACGGTTCGCGAAAAAAGCAGCCGGTGATCCTGAAAGATGATACCGGTGCGCTGCCTGATCTCGCGGATCTTTGCATCATTGGCCTGACGCATATCCAGCCCCTGCACGACCAGCGATCCGGAGCTTGGCCGCACGCCGCCATAGAACATGCGCAACAGTGATGATTTGCCCGCCCCGCTCTCACCGATCATGTAAACAAACTGACCCTGTGGAATCTCCAGCGTAATACCGGAGAGCGCCGTTTTCCCGGTAGGGTAACGGAGCATCAGTTGTTGCATATGGATCAGGGGTTTCTCGTCCGACATAGCCCAAACCGTAGCCATGACACCGCCGCGTGTCACCATGCTTGCAACACACAGGCAAGGCTTCAGCATGCAGCGATGCTTGTTGTTTGCTCACATTGTCAGGCCTGTTACAGCTTCGCGGAGGATTGTGCTGAGGCGGAATTCGCCTGCTGCCGCTGTCAGCAACCGCTACGTATTGCGCATGCCAAGGCGCAGGATGAACCATTTGTACCCAATCAACTCGTTGCAGCGCTGGCGCCGCAACGCCGTGATGCTCACCTCGGGCGCTGGTTTATAGTGATCCTGCTACTGCTCGCCGGTGGTGGCTTTTTACTGCAAAAGGACGCCTGGCTGGATAATCGCTGGTTTCGCAGCAGCCTGATGCAGGTCGGTTTTGATCTGCCCGTACGGGCAAAAGACTGGCAGATTGAGCCGGAAAGCATCCACCCACGCTGGATCACCCGCGATGACGGCCGCAGGATTCTGCTTGTGCGCGGCACTATCCGGAACCTGCTGGCTAGCGATATGCCCGTGCCACAACTGCTGGTGAGATTTTTTTCCGCGCAACAGCCCGATCAACCGCTGGACTCGACCATCACCCGGGCCATCCTTATGCCGCATGAAGATGATCTGCGCACCGCCACCTTTCTTAACCCAGCGCGGGACCTGTCTCCGGTGTTATCCCGCAGCAGCCACCCGTTCACCATTCTGCTTCAGGATGTGCCGGAGAACACCGCTGATTTCACCCTGTTGCCGACTACAGAACCAGTGAGCGTTCCAGCACACGATTAAGCTGGGCAATATCCCATGGCTTGCGCAACATCAGGTGAGAAGCGTGCTCGCTGGAGAGGAGCGTACTCTGGCGATCATAACCGGTCATAAACACAATCGGCAGGTCATGCCTGCTTTGCTGCATCTGCCGGGCGACTTCAATTCCGGTTCCGTCTGGCATCACGACATCAAGAATTGCCATATGCAGCCGCGCTCCATGCTCCTCAAACAGGCGCAATGCACCTGCACCGGAAGAGGCCCTGAGCACACGGTAATTGGCCGATTCCAGGATTTCAGTCAGTGCCAGCAGCACCAGCTCATCATCATCGGCCAACAGTAGCAACTCACCACCGCCCTGACGCACGCTGACATCCTGCTCGTTGATGGCTGGCTGTTCTGCCGGTGAAGCAGGCAACCAGATACTGACAGATGTACCGACACCCGGCTGGCTTTCCACATTGATCAAGCCGTGCAGTGATTCCAGATAACCCTGCACCATGGCCAACCCCAGACCTGTGCCGATGCCACTCACCTTGGTGGTGAAAAACGGTTCAAATATTTTTTCGCGTGTTGCCGCATCCATACCGATACCATTGTCACGTACGCAGATTCTCGCCCATGTATCACACGTTTTGAGCGCATACAGCTCTGCCGGCGGCGCAACATCATCAATCGTCAACTCGATGTAGCCGTTCCTGTTCCCCCTCTTCTGCACGGCATGCATGGCATTGACGATCAGGTTCAGCAACGATTGTTGCAACTGCACCGGATCACAGCGCAGTATCAGATGCCTGACCTCCAGCCTGCAGGTCAGCGTAATGCTTTCGGGTACCGATACGCGGGCAAACTTGACCAGCTCCTTGCTGAACGGGGCCAGATCCATCACCTTGACCTCGGGCTCCCCCTTGCGCGAAAAGCTCAACAACTGCCGCAGCATACCGGCAGCCGCATAGCCCTGTTTCTCCACCCCCTCCAGACGCTTCTGCATCTGCGGATCATCCTGGATATGCCTGCGCAGCAGATAGAGGTTACCCAGGATACCGGCCAGTACATTGTTGAAATCATGAGCGATACCGCCCACCAGCAAGCCGACGGCCTCCATCTTCTGCGACTGCCTGAGTTGAGCCTCAACAGCGGCCATGTCCGTGATATCACGATGTACCGCAACAAAGGCGAGGCTACCGTCCTGTTGTGCAATTGGTGTCATGCTGCTTAATGCCTCATAACAGCTGCCGTCAGCCCGCACGCAGCGGTGACGGGCGCTCCATGGCTGCTTGAGGGCCATACTCTCGGACATGCTTTCACCGGCACTGTCCTCTGCGTGGTCATCCTCACTGCAAAAGCGCCGCACATCAATGCCTACCACCAGCGCCAGCGACAGGCCGACATTGTCGCAGAAAGACTCATTGGCAAACTCGATCACGCCTTGATCATTGAATACGCAGACCGCTTCAGCCGACTGCTGCATGGCACTGGCCCAGCGTTCATTCTGCTGCTCCATTTCACGCTGTGCAGTAACATCATTGATCAACCCCACCCACTGGTAAATGGCACCATCCGCCCCGGTCACCGGATTCAGATGCAGGTCATTCCAGAACGGTGTCCCATCCTTGCGACAGTTGCGCTGCAGCACGCGCACAGCCCTCCCCTCACGGATCGCCGCGCGCGTCTGCTGGCGCGCGGATTCGATCGTGTCATCCCCGTGTAACAGCCGCGGATTGCGCCCGATCACCTCATCAAAGGCATAGCCGGTAATACGGGTGAAGGCCGGATTGACATAGGTAATGACGCCATGCGCACGCGGATCGGTGACAACCATGCCGACATCGATATTGTTCACCAGTGTATTGAATAACTCATTCTGCTGTTTGGCGTACTTGAGCGGCCTGATCACCCACAGATAGATCACCAGCGTGGAAATAATCGCCAGCATCAGGGTATCGACAACACCTGCGCCTATGCTGGATGAGTCCGCACCCAGCAGGTAAAACGCGGCCATAATACTCGCCTCGGTGAACACAATCACCGTAAGCACCCGCGCTCCAATCGTCGCTGCCGCCGTTCGATTTTTGAGGGATGACAGAATCATGTGACAACTATCGGTTATTCCATACATAACCTATATAGGGAAATTCCTATTCTTTTCACTTTCGCTCACACGAGAAGCCCGTTACAGCAATGGATGCATTTTTTCATCGCATGCTTAACATGCTGCGCTTTAGGGGGGGATTCACATGACAGCAGAGTTCAAGGATCGCATCTATCTCATCACCGGCGCATCGGACGGTATCGGTCAGCGTGTAGCCGTGGCACTGGCTGAAGCCGGTGCACATGTCATTGCACTCGGTCGCGATGAGGAGCGTCTGCAACAGACCCAGGAGCGTATCGAAGAGCTCGGTGGCCGCTGCCTCTGTATCCCGTTTGACCTGATGAAGTTTGATCAATACGGCAAATTGTTTCTGGCACTCAAGGATCATGTGCCGCATCTTGACGGACTGGTTCACTGTGCCGGCAGTATTGATCGCTGTACGCCGCTGCAATATGTCAAGGCAGAGACCTTCCGCAAAATGCTCGACATCCACCTGACTGCACCGAACATGCTGACCCAGATCATGCTGCCACTGCTCAAGCGCGCGCCGGCAGCCTCCATCATCTTTACCAGCTGTGATATGCTCGATCAGGATCAGACCAACTGGCATGCTTATGGTCTGGCCAAGCGGGCACTCGGATATGCCGCCGCCATGTGGCAGATGGAGCAACCGACTGCGCCGTTCCGCTTCAACACGCTGAATCCGGGGCGCGTGCGCACCGAGCTGTTCAAGCGGGCTTTTGGCGGCACGCATCCGAAAGAGGTGCCGGCAGTCAGCAGCGTGGTTCCTGCCTATCTGTATCTGTTATCGGACAAATCTATAGCGCTGCGCGGTCAATCGGTGCATGCAAGAGATATACTCTAAAAAGAGTAAGCATGAGAGGGTGAGGCGCCAGGTGTCAGCCTGCGTTCACCCTCTTCCGCAACACGCTTCTATCTCATCAAGCGTCGCCAGCGCCGCATCAAAATCATAAGCCGACAGGCTCTGGCGCAATGACGCCACCAGAGCGGAAGCATCACAACCGGACAAGGCCGCAGTCAACTCATCCAGCAGGTCGACCGCATCACCATTATATTCGCGCAACAGATCACGCATACGGCCAATCAGAGGCAGTGCATCACCACCGGCAGCTGCAGATGGAGCCGACGACTTCCGCTGCGACAGCCACAGGCCGATACCACTCATCACAGCTTCAAACGGGGCGCGTAAGCGCTCAATCGCAGCAGGCTCCACCCCCCCCTCTGCCGTCACACGCTGCTCCAGCCGCTCCAGCTCATCATGCAGAAGTGTTGCACCGATATTGCCGCACACGCCCCTGAGCGTGTGCAGCTGAGCGCCAAGGCCGGTGATATCGGCTTCTTCCAGCTTCTGCTCCAGCGCCTTTAGCGCACCGGCCTGTGTATGATAAAATTTTTCCAGAATGCCGGCATAGAGCGACAGATCACCGCCAACGCGCATCAGCCCGTCAGCACCGTCAAGACCGTCGATAGCAGAGAGATCTGCCGGCAGCTCACCGCCGGATGGTGTCAGCATGGTCGCAGCATCCAGCCGCGCAATATCAATCCAGCGGGCCAGTGTATCATACAACGCCACCGGATTAATCGGCTTGGCAATATGATCATTCATGCCGGCACGCAGGCACTCTTCGCGGTCACCGGCCATGGCATTGGCCGTCATGGCAATAATCGGCAGCTCCCTGAAACGGGGATTTTTCCGCAGTATACGCGTGGCCTCAAGGCCACCCATGACCGGCATCTGCAGATCCATCAATACGCCGTCGAAATCATCATGCGCCAACGCATCAATAGCTTCCTGCCCGTTATGCACGATTTGCAAGCTGATACCGGCGCGCGTCAGCAGCCCCTCAGCCACTTCCCTGTTGATCTCGTTATCCTCGGCCAGAAGCAGACGCACCCCGTAGAGACCGGACATGCTGGAAGGCGATATCGATTGCGCGACACCTGCCCGACCTGCGTCGGGATCCAGCGCCTGTTTGATCGCCTCGTAGAGATCAGAGCCCGTTACCGGCTTGAACAGGCGCACATCTATTCCCGCATACTGCACCTCAGCATCCCGGCCGATGGGCTGCATCAGAATCACCGGTATGCCGGCCTGCTGTTTGGAAACAGGATGCTCGGAGACAGGCTGCTCGGAGACAAACTGCTGCAGCCTGCGGATGGCTGTTTCACTATTCATATCCGGCAATTTCCAGTCTACCAGAAACAGATCCGGCTGCTCACTCGTCTGCTGCAGCGATGCCAGCGCATCGGTTGCCGTCACAAACAGGCGCGGGCTTAATCCGAACGATTCGGCCATGCGCGACAAAATCCCGCCCGACTGCTTGCCGCCATCAATAATGGAGAGCTTCATCCCCTGCCAGGAGTCCGCCCTGATGACCGGCTTTGTTATCGGCTCGGCCACGCCGAAGCGGGCGGTAAAGCTGAAACTGCTGCCTTCGCCCTGGGCACTTTCAACCCCGATTTCACCCTGCATCATGGTCACCAGCTGCTTGCAGATCGCAAGTCCCAGGCCGGTACCGCCGAACTTGCGCGTTGTGGATGTATCCGCCTGACTGAAGGCATCGAAAATACTGACCAGTTGCGCATCCGTCATACCGATACCGGTATCGCTGACCCTGAAACTGAGTGCTATTTCATCCGCATCGGTCTCCAGTATCCTGATTGTCACGACCACTTCACCCTGAGTGGTGAACTTGATGGCATTATTGACCAGATTGAGCAGCACCTGCCCCAGTCGCACGGGGTCACCGCGCAATTTCGGCAGTTGCGGAGGCACATCAAACAGGAAATCCAGCCCCTTTCTGCCCGCTTCCAGCCCGGCCACGCCGGCGATATTTCTCAGCGTATCATCGAGATCGAAATCAACCGTCTCCATATGCATCTTTCCGGCCTCAATCTTGGAAAAATCGAGGATATCATTGATGATAATCAGTAACGATTTGGATGCCGCCAGAATCTTGTTCAGATAATCCTGCTGCTGATGGTTCTCCGCCTGCTCCCGGGCAAGGTGAGAAAGACCGATCACCGCATTCATCGGCGTGCGTATCTCATGGCTCATATTAGCCAGAAAATCACTTTTCACCTGTGCCGCCGCCAGGGCCCGATCGCGGGCTTCAGCCAGCTGGCTCGTACGCCTTTCCACCTCATGCTCCAGCTCATGGCCGTGCTCTTCCAGCTGGGAATAGGATTGACGCAGGCTGGCCGCCATCTCCTTGATAGAGATCACCAGCATGCCGATCTCATCATCACTGCGTGTGCTGATATGCGGCTCGGCATCGAAATTGCCGCCAGCCAGCTCATGCGAGAAATGCACCAGCTTGCGAATGGGATCGGTCCACCTGCGCACCAGCAGAAAAACCGCCACGCCGCCGAGCAATAGAAAAAACAGGGCCGTGAACGTCGCCTGCATCACCACATTGTCTGTTTCCGAATCGATATATTTGCGCGATGCCAGCATGCGACTGTTCATCTCATCAAGCGAGAATCCCAGCCGCAGCGCGCCCCAGTGCTGATCGCGAATATCGATAGGCACAATGGTTTCCATCAACTGATGGCCGGAAAAACTGTATTCGCGGGTAACTCTGGATCGCTGGCTGGCGGCGAACGACGCAATATCACCGGCGGAAATAGACTCCCGCATCTCTCTACTGAGGTTGCCACCGACGGCGATGCGGGGCTGATCGCCCTTCATGACCACGACATATTTCAGGTCATCGATATCCTTCACCGCATCCTGAATAAAATCTCTTGCCAGGCTCAGGCGATTGGTGGCGATCAGGTTATGCACGTGGCCGGCCAGATTCCCCGCCGATTTGTCCGCCTTTCTGGACATTTCACTTTTGAGAAAATCGATATGCGTGGCAAGCGTATTTTCCATACTCGCCTTGAACCGGGAGACCTGCAGGATGGTCAGCAGCGTCACCAGCAGCACAATCATCAACCCCATGGCCGCCATCAATTTCCAGCGCATGCCATGACGGATCAATACTCCGTCCAGTAAACCCTTGTTCAATGGAATTCGCTCACTCATGGCCTGATACACACCTCTTGTTATCTATGGATGCTTAGCCTCCCGATTATCCGGCCCGCTTACAAGCCCCTGTTGTGGTCCCACCACACAGAGAGCCGGCAATCACTGGCCGCGACCCGGAAATGGTGGCCTGCCAATAACCATGAGCAATGCCGAACAGCTATACACAGTGCCAAAAAAAAACAGCGGGCGAATAGCTGTTGACATGCAGGAAGCCCTCCCTATAGTTCGGCCTCCTTAACGCGGGGTGGAGCAGTGGTAGCTCGTCGGGCTCATAACCCGAAGGTCGTCGGTTCAAATCCGGCCCCCGCAACCAAACATAAGGCCCGTAAGTTCGATCATCATGATCACTTACGGGCTTTTTATTTACACCCTGACGCGGGGTGGAGCAGTGGTAGCTCGTCGGGCTCATAACCCGAAGGTCGTCAGTTCAAATCTGGCCCCCGCAACCAAACATAAGGCCTGTAAGTTCGATCCTCTTGATCACTTACGGGCTTTTTATTTACACCCTGACGCGGGCTGGAGCAGTGGTAGCTCGTCGGGCTCATAACCCGAAGATCGTTGGCTATTCGCAGCAAGCTGCTCGCCCTTCGGGCCGTCTTGCTATCGCAAGCACGTTCAAGCTGAAGCTTGCCAAATCCGGCCCCCGCAACCAAACATCAAGGCCTGCAAGCGATTGCAGGCCTTTTTTTGTCCACTAAACAGCATCACCTGCACCGTTGGCAATCCAGACCGTCTGGTACGGTGTCAGCACCAACTCACCGTAGTGCTCATCGTAGCGCCGGCCACTGATCAGATCGCGCCACTCGTCGGTAACGATCAGATTCAGCGCCGAGAGCGGAATCACCTGTTCGCGGTCGGTGATATTATTGACTGAAAAAATACTCTGCTCCCGATCCATGCTCTGACGCCAGAAGGCAAACAGCTCCTGCCCCAGATGCATCGTGAACTGGGTGGCATTGGGGTGGAAGGCCGGTTGCTCCGCACGCAGCGCAATCAGCTGTTTGAGCGCAAGAAATACGCGTGAGTGATGCGATTCCGGGTCCTGCAGATGGGCATCCAGCGTATCGAAATCCCAGCTGTGCCGGTTAATCGCGCGATTGCTGCCACTCGCCTCTACACGCGCGGTATCATTACAGGTGGCAAACAGACTGTGCAGGTAGAATGCCGGCACACCCTCAAGCGCCAGCATGATTGCATGCGCACAGATAAAGCGCTCGAACTGGTAGCCGTCTTCACCATTCAGTGTCCCTTTCATCGCATCAAAGAGTGCAATATTGATCTCGTAGGGGCGGCTCTGCTGCTGATTCACCGTGCGAGATGAAATCAGGCCGCCGAAGCGGCGCATGGCATCAGCCACCTGATCGATCTCCTCATCACTGAGCAGTCCTTCGGCCGGACGCAGTCCGATACCATCGTGGGAGGCGATAAAGTTCAGGTAGGTCGTGCCATTACGCGCCGGCGGCATACTCATCATCCAGTGCTGCAGATAGCGGCAGTTACCGGTGAGCATGGCATGCAGCAGCAGCGGCGGAAAAGAGAAGTTATAGATCAGGTGCGCCTCATTGGCATTACCGAAATAACTGAGATTCTCACGGTTGGGGATATTCGTCTCGGTAATGATCACCGCATCGGCATGGCGATACTCGGCGAGCAATCTGAGCAGACGTATGATTGCATGTGTCTGCGGCAGGTTGATACAGCTGCTACCGGCCTCTTTCCATAAAAACGCAACCGCATCCAGACGGAAGATCGTTGCACCGTGCTGCATATAGAGCTTCAGCATGCGTGCCACCTCGACCAGCACCTCCGGATTGGCAAAATTCAGGTCGATCTGGTCATGACTGAATGTGCACCAGACATGCTTCAGCCCTTCCGGCGTATTCACCGCCTGCAGCAGCGGGCTGGTACGCGGCCTGACCACCTGACTCAGATCCTCATAGGGAGAAGCCTGAACAAAATAGCTGTCGAATGGCGCCTCGTTACGCTTGAATGACTCAAACCAGCGATGCGAGGCCGAACAGTGATTGATCACCATATCGACCATCAAGCGGAAATCGTCGGCAATGGCCGCAACATCATTCCAGTCACCGTGCTCGGGATTAACCGCATCATAATCACTGACAGCAAAACCATCATCCGATGTATAGGGGTAAAACGGCAGGATATGCAGCCAGCTGATACAGTCGCTCAGCTGCTCGTGACCAAACTGCTTTAGTGTATGCAGCGGCTTCTCACCCCGGCGGCGGATGCTGTCGGCATAGGTAATCATCATCACATCGCCCTGATCCCACTTGTTCCTGCGCTGCAGTGGCTCAACCGGATCCGGGCCGAAATCCATCTCCGCAATCAGCCGGTCGGCCAGCCCTGCTGCATGCTCCTCGCCATAGAGCAGGCTTAGCTGCTCCTGCAGGCGCAGATGCAAACCTGCCAGCGGCGTCACTGACCAAACTCCTGATAATCAGCCTCTACAGCCGCTTCAAAACGTTCAAGCACATCCGGCATGGCACTGACCACCCTGTTCCAGTTGGGGATAAACGGCGCCTCCATCGGATATTCGAGGAAATGGGCGCCGGCACTGATAATGTTGCGGGCAAACAGCTCCACCTGCTCCTCCTCCTCATGCACATCCAGTATCAGCCCGTTGATGATCGCGTCATTGCGATAGGTCTCGACCAGATCCAGCGCAATACGGAAATAGGCCGCCTTGATCGTGCGGAAGGTCTCCTGATTAAACACCACGCCATGCGTGGCCAGCTTGCGGAACAGCGCCTTGGCAATATCGATCGACATCTTGGAGAGGCCGCCGTCGACGTTGTCGAACGAGACATCCTGATGTTTATGATCATAGCTGTCGGCAATATCGACCTGACAGAGGTGGTTGGTGGCATAGTTCCGGTGCATCTCCGAGAGCGAGCCGATCTCCAGCCCCCAGTCACTGGGAATACGGATATCACTGATTACATCAACACGCATGGAAAACTCTCCCGACAACGGATAGCGGAAACTGTCCATAAAATCGAGATAGTCATTGGTGCCAACCACCTTCTTCAATGCCCTGATCAGTGGCGTCACCAGCAGGCGGGTCACCCTGCCATTGAGGCGGCCGCCGGCAAAACGGGCATAATAGCCCTTGCAGAACTCGTAACTGAAGTTCGGATTGGCGACCGGATAGATCAGACGGGCAAGCAGCTCCCTATCGTAGGTGATGATATCGCAATCATGCAGCGCTACCGATGAAGAGCGCCCGGAAGCGAGCACATAACCCAGGCAGTACCAGACATTGCGCCCCTTGCCCAACTCGACCGGTGCCAGCCCGCGGGCCGCAATTTCCCGGTGCAGTGCCATCAACCGCGGCCCGTCATTCCACAGGATGCGATGGTGCTGCGGCAGACGCGAAAAGAATGCCAGCGCATGGCGGTACTCCTCCTCACTGGCCCGATCCAGACCGATGACAATTTCGTTCAGATAGGGAACCCTGGCAAGGTGATCGACAATGGAGGAGAGCGCAGGCCCCTCCAGCTCGGAATAGAGCGACGGCAATACCAGCGACATCGGTCTGACCTTGGCATGACGCAATAGCTCGGCTTCCAGATCATCCACCGTTCTGTTGGTTAAATTATGCAACGTTGTCACGATACCGTTCTGATAAAAATCACTCATTACTCTCTCCTCTGCTGCTTCCCTCAACCGGACTGCTTCCCGATCGGGTGTCGTGAATAATCTGCAGAACCACCCTGTTCCAGCCTGCCGGTCCCGTCTCTTCGGTCACTATCAGGTGCGGATGATCCGGCAGCTGCGGCGGTGCATGCACGGGTGAGCGCACAACAACGGCTATATCGGCCAGCTTCAACATGGCCAGATCATTGTGACTGTCGCCGAGGGCCACCGTAACCGGCACTGCTCCGGCATGACGATAACCTGCCAGCAACCACTGCATGGCCCTGCCCTTGTCGGCACCACCCATAATATGGATAAAGCGGCCGCCGCGCAGCAGGCTCAGCCCGCAAGCCTCAACCTGGCACACAAACGCATCATAAGCCTGCTGGCTATCCTGCCAGAGTATCGGTTCGGAAAAATAACGCTGCATGGCTTTCGCAACACCAGCTGCGGGCAGCCCCGTCAGCTCACTGAGCTTTGCCTGCGACATATCGGCAAAACCCGTATAGCGGTACTGCGCCTTAAGCGGTTGCAGCAGATGCAGAATATCATCCCGGGAGCGGCCGGTCTTTTTCAACAGGAAGCCATCCTGTTCATGCAGGCCATCATCGGGCATGCGCCAGCAGCTGTGCTTGTATCCGCAGGGAATGGCAATACCGGCACCATTTTCCACGATGACCGGGTGAGCCTGCCCCAGCTGAGCACGCAGCTCGCTGAGCTCGGCCAGTGTTTTGCTGGAGTTCAGAATCCAGGGAATATCCATCAGTATCAGTGCTGCAATAGCCTCTTTGGCAGGTGCAAAGCTGTAGCTGTGGTGATCCAGCAAGGTGCCATCCATATCGGTAAACAGGAGCATCTCCCGGCTCATAATGCCCCCTGACGATATGTGACGCCGTTGATGCAATGCCGCTCATCCAGATTAAACACCACATCAGCCAGCTCAGGCAACGTGGCCAGATTATGGCGCGTCAGCCGCTCATAATGCTGGATAAAGCGCGAGAGTGCGCGCTCATCCATCAGCTGCGTGCCCGCAGGCATGGCCGCGCGCAACTTATCCTCCTGCAGGCCCCGCCATGCATAAACTGTTGCAAAATCCGGTGCCCGCAGCAGCAGTAGCAGATCAATCATGGCATTGAGCTCCTGGTAACCACCGCCAAGGCACGCATTCACATGGCGTCGCCAGATCCCCAGATCATCCTCACCGGCCTCCAGCGCATTGACCGGCTGCTCCAGCTGCGCCGCAGGTTCGGCAGTTGTTCCGACGCACCACCCTTCAAACAGGATGATGTCTACCGCTCCCAGATGATGGGGCCACCCAGCTTCAGGCATTCGGTCATCCGCCGCCTTATCAAAGCGCGGAATGGCAATATCACTCTGCCCGCCCGCGGCTTTCAGAGCACTGATCAACGCCATACCCAGGCGCACATCATGGGTACCGGGTACGCCGCGTGTCTGAAACATCGGATGCAGCGCATGCGCCACCTCACTCCGCTCAGCCCGCGTCAGGTAGAGATCATCAATGGAAAGCACAACTGTTTTCAGTCCGTGCAGCTCGCCCAGCAACATCGAAAGCGCCGCTGCCATGGTCGATTTGCCACTGCCCTGTGCCCCGTTAATGCCAACGACCAGAGTATGGTCGTCAAATTTGGCTGCCAGCCTGTTCGACAACGGCAGCCAGTATGCAGCAGCAAGCTGCCGGTACTCATCCGGCAAATGGTGCTCGCGCAAAAAATGCATCAGCAGATCATTCACCGCCCCAGGGTTAGCAAGGCTGCTCATCCCGCGCTCAATACTCGGCCCTGGGCATCATCACGCCCCCTCTTCCGCCTGCTTCATCTGGGTGTAAAAATAATTGGTAGCCTCAACAAAACCATCGATACTGCCGCAGTCAAAACGTTTCCCCTTGAAGCGGTAAGCCATCACCATCTGCTCTTTTGCCAGAATCTGCAGCGCATCGGTAATCTGTACCTCGCCATTCACCCCGGGAGGCGTACGGGCTATCGTATCGAAGATCGCCGGCGTCAGGATATAACGGCCGATAATGGCCAGATTTGAGGGCGCCTCATCGGGTGTCGGCTTCTCAACCATCGTCTCGACAATAGTATGCCGCTCATCCAGCTGTTTACCGCTGATTACACCGTATTTACTCACCTCTTCGATGGGCACTTCCTCAACGGCTACCACACAACATTTGTACTTTTCATACACCTTCAGCATCTGCGACATGATGCCTTCATCGCCCACACAGAGATCATCGGCCAGAATCACACCAAACGGTTCATCACCAATCAGTATTTTACCGGTAAGTATTGCATCACCCAGACCACGCATCTGGGTCTGGCGCGTATAGGAGTAACTGCACTCGTCGATCAACCCGCGAATACAGGCCAGCCGATCCTCGCGACTGGTACCCTTGATCTGATCTTCCAACTCATAGACGACATCAAAGTGATCGGCGATCGCCCGCTTGTTGCGGCCGGTGACAAAACACGCCTGTGTCAGCCCGGCCTCGGCCGCCTCTTCAACGCCATATTGAATCAACGGCTTGGTCAATATCGGTAACATCTCTTTCGGTTGCGCCTTGGTTGCAGGTAAAAAACGTGTTCCGTACCCGGCAACGGGAAAAAGGCATTTGACTATCATGTTAGACTCCCTGGTTTCCTGGTGAATGAAGAAATTAATGCGGCAGTGTTAACATCATCCACTCTCTGCCAATTCCTGTATACAAGCAGTATGCATGCCAGCTGCACAAATCATGGAAACCCTTTACTACCAGACTTTAACAGCCGATCCGGCGATTGGCTACGGATACATTGCCTAAACTTAAGGCATGCATGCCCATATCTTTCGCGATAAAAACGCATGCCATGTAAGATTTAGCAACAGCTCCGGACCAAGCGGGCAGTGGAGAATATATGCGTGCGCATGAGATTTAAAAAGATGACCTGTTCACGTCGATTGGCAGCAAAAACATTCCTGTTTACCGGGATATCTTTGATTGCCTTCGCTGCAAACTCCATCTTGTGCCGTTTAGCACTGGACGGGGAGTTGATTGATGCCGCTGGATTCACTGTTATACGCCTGCTATCCGGCAGCATCGTTCTACTGCTCATGTTGAAACTGCGCAGCAATACAAACAGTGCACCATGCAACGGCAGCTGGATGGCAGCTTTTCTGCTGTTTATCTATGCCGCGGCATTTTCTTTTGCCTATATTTCACTGGATACAGCAACCGGCGCACTCGTTTTGTTTGGCTCTGTCCAGCTAACCATGATTTTGCTCTCCCTGATATCGGGGAATCGAATGCACGCAACAGAATGGGCAGGTCTGTCACTTGCCTTTGCCGGCTTTTTGTTCCTGATCTTGCCCGGGTCAACCCACACCTTCAGTCACACGGGCTTTCTGCTTATGGCTCTATCCGGCATTGCCTGGGGCATTTATACGCTTAAAGGCCGAAATTCGCTCAACCCGCTCGCGGATACCACCTATAATTTCTCACGCACGATCCCGTTTGTTGTTATGCTGACTCTCTTTACCATTCAGCATATGCACCTCTCCATTCAAGGCGTCATACTGGCCCTGTTATCCGGTGGCATCGCATCGGGTATCGGTTACGCGATATGGTATGTCGCACTTGCCGGGCTTTCTGCCACCCAGGCTGCAGTGGTTCAACTGCTGGTTCCGGTGATTGCAGCGCTTGGTGGCGTCATTTTTGTATCTGAGCCACTCACCTACCGCCTGACACTATCCGGTTCGATGATTCTTGGCGGTGTTCTTCTGGTTGTTATCGGCAGACATTATTTCCCCTCTGGCAGTCTGAATAAAAGCCCCTGACCGGCTATCTCTCTTTGCCAGCCATTCGGGTCACGGCAACCCGGGGTCGGTGCTATCTGTCTGTGATCAACTACGGGTTAAAGAAACTTGCACGTATGAAGGGTACGACCATTTTCCTTCGTACACCAAACTAAAAAGTAAACGCAGCCGAAAATACAAAAGGACCTAGCATTTCTGCTAAGTCCTTGTTTTATATGGTGCTCCCTGAGCGATTCGAACGCCCGGCCTTCTGATTCGTAGTCAGATGCTCTATCCAGCTGAGCTAAGGGAGCCTGTTGTTAACCGTCGGTTTTGACTGCGGCGCGAAGGGTAATACCTTTCAGCCATACTTTCCACTCCGGATCGTCCAAACCAAATAATTCCGGAAACTCCTGATACAACCAACCGCGGTAAATCACGTTGCCGCTGCGGCTTATCTCAACGAGCGCGGCGGGATTATGCATATTTTCATCGTCAATAAAAGCACTATTTTTGATCCGTAACCCGGATGCCAATCCCAGCAAGGTAATATGCCAGTTTTCCACATCCATAGCGCCGCCCAAAGCCAGTTTTGAGTGCACGAGATGCGTAGTGGATTTCTGCAACCAGACAAAATCCGCATCCCCCTGCCGCGCTGTTGCCCAGTCGGGCACGGTAACATGCGACTGCACGGCATGCGGGTCAGCCGGTGCTTCCAGCGGCAACTGCCACTGAATTTTTTCCGGCTTCTGCTGTTCACAACCGGCACTCATCAGCACGGCGGATATAAGCAGAACAATATAACTGAGTTTGGAGGCTCGCTTCATGCCGACAAGCTAGCCGGGCGGAAGTGAAAAGAAAGACTGTTTATAGAAAGCGGGCTGGAGAGGGGCATTGTCGGATCTTCTTGCTTAGCGAGTGGTGTGTATGGACAGCGATTGGTTATTCAAATGCGGGATGACGTCGGGCTCCTGCCCTCCATCCTGCGGGCCGCCGCAAAGCGGCGTTCGAATCGGCTCTCCTGCCGATTTTGTCGACTTCTGATATATATGCTCTCCGCTCAGCGTATGTCCCGAACTTAGGCTTTATAAATCCCCAAAACGTGTCGAGATTCCGATGCTGCTTTAGCCACTGAGGCATCAAAGGTGAAATCCTAGAATTACTTAATAGCTCATGACGTAAGGTTTCAAACTCCCGAGTATCAGCCGCCAAACCTGTTGCCCTCGAAGTCAACAGATTGACCAGATAGCTGACCTTGTCAAAATCATTCTCTAAGAATTCAATACTCAAACTTCATTCCTTATTAAAATTCTGCGTTCTTGAAGCCTAACGACAAGCTCACTGGTGGGAATGGAGCGCAGCGGAATTTCCATCCAGTGCAGCGCCTTGTTAGCCGATTTTTTATATGCACACCAGTTCCATAAAAGAGCCCAGACCCTCTTTTCATAAGCTGTTCCCATATTTATCAAGCCAATTCATGGCATCCTTGTAATCTGGATATAAAGACTTCAGTAGCATCCAGAATTTTCCAGAATGGTTCATTATCTTGGTGTGAACAAGCTCATGGATTATGATGTAGTCAGAAACCAATGTGGGTGCTTTAACCAACCTCCAGTTTAAAGAAATATTCCGATCATCAGAACAATTACCCAGTTTGGTTCTTTGATCCCTTATATAAATGGCCTTGTACTTGAAGTGCAGCCTTTCTGCTAATTCCTCAGTTCTGGCAACTAAGTACTTCCTGGCTTCGTGTTTGTACCACTTCTTTTGAACTGCAGGATCAAGTAGATCCTTTTTGGCCCGGATGGTCTTAAAGCTGTGATCCACCACAATTTTGCGGCTATACGTTTCATCGTAAAAATATGAATACCGGTTGCCGAACAGTAACAACTGGTTCCGGGCCAACTCAATACGAGACTTCTTGTTAAAAAAGGATCGTTGCTTGGCAATCCATTTGGATTTTTTAGTCAGAAGCGCCGAAATATCATCATCCGTAAAGGAATGGGGAACCAGCACCCTTACATGCCCGTCTTCAGAGACCTTTATCCGGGCATGCTTTATATCCTTTTTTTGCAATGTATGATTTTCCGGCATCATCATCATTTCAACCCGAAGTTTTTCACAACACCCAGCATAATGGCATCCATAAGCTGGGCATCGTCATCAATCGCCAGCTGTTGGTAGTTGTCAGCAGCGGCAAAGATTTCAATGTTTACGCGCAGTCGATTAATTTCTTTCGCCACATCCTGCCAGCCGATATAAACCTTCTTGCGAATAACCGAATCGACAACATCTTTCGCGAACGCTCTGGTTAGTTCTTCATGAAAGTCATTGGTTCGAGCATTTTTAATAAAGGTGTAGATTTCAAACGTCCCCTTATCTTCAAACCCCATTCTCTGCGGCAGCGTTGCAATGTCATCCAGCTCGCTGTAAAGCTCACCCAACTCAAGAATAAGCTGTTCAATCGCTTCACTCTCTTCCTGTTTCTTTTTAATGAGCTCATCCAGGCGGTTCTGAAACTCAACATAGGCGGCACTGTTCGCCTCATTTCTTCGAATGACGGTTTCAATATCACGAATAATCTTTTCTGCTTTATCAGATGGAGAGAGCTTCGTCTCTTTAAGTTCATTCAGATAATTTGAATCAATTTTTACCTCAGGCAGGTGACCTTTAAAATCGATCAATCTGGCACTTTCCTGAATCAATTTTCTGGTTTTTGCCGCATAGATCTCAGAGTCAAAGTCAAGGCGTTTGAACTCTTCAAGGTAAATCTCATAAATCTCGTTGAGCCACAGATACTTTTCTCGACGATCCCGAAGTTTAGGATGTGGGGAAATAGCCTCCCACAACTGGAGCACTTCTCGGTAGTCCTGCTCAAACTTGCCCTGATCCAACTCTGTGAGCTTTCGGACAATCTCCATTGAGCATTCATAGGTGTCTTCAAGCTTGATATCTTTAAATGGCTCAAAGGCGGCTTCCAGCACATTTGGAAACTGATCGACAAGGCTTTCAACATCCTCAAATTCTCCAATATCCTCGGGATCATAATTCAGCGCTTCTTTGTAGTTTTCGAAGACACCCACATAGTCGACGATCCTTCCAAATTCCTTGGAGAGCTTGGAGATCTTATCATCATAGGGTCGGTTCGTTCGGGCGACGGCCTGCAACAGGTTATGATCCCTGATCGGGCTGTCCAGATACATGGTTTGTTCAATCGGCGCATCAAAACCGGTTAAAAGCATGTTGCAAACGATAATGACCTTAAGATTATTGCCTTCTCGTTGTTCATCGGGGGTAATGCGTTTTTTAAAGTTGGCGATCAATTGACGGCGTTCTTTATCCTCTTTGTAGTGATCTTTGAAGAGTTCGTACCTTTCACCTTCATCATAGTTGCCGGTCGAGAAAATAATCGTCAGCTCGGAACGATCGAAATATTTCAACAGCTCATTGTAGTAGAGAACGCAGGCCTCTTTATCACAGGCAACAACCTGTGCTTTGTACCCCTGGGGCTCAACCACACTCTTAAAATCCTCCGCAATATCTTTGGCCAGAACTCCAATCCGGTCTTTATGCTTCAAAAAGACCTTCCACGCCTGAACCCGTCTTTCTACCAGTCTTTTTTCATCCTCCGTCAAATCTGCGGTTATTTCGTCATAACCAGCCTTAAGCTTATCCTTATCAAGGAACCACTCCTGCGGGCCAAAGGTGTAGCGAATCGGAACCGTTGTACCATCTTCAATCGCATCCAGAATACCGTACTTGTCCAGATAGTGTTCATGAGTGCCTTGATCGGTCTTAATCCCGAACTCCTGATGGGTCTTGGGAATCGGCGTACCGGTAAAAGCAAAACGCCGGGCATTGGGAAGCACATTCTGCAGCTCAATCTGAAAATCGCCGTACTGGGTTCGATGGGCTTCATCAATCAGAATAATGATATTGTCCCGAGTGTCCTGACGGGTTCCCAATTCACGAAACTTCTGCACCGTGGTGATAAACACACCCGCAGGAGCTTTATCAATGATATATTTCAAGTCACCAATGTTATATACCGGTCGGGCATTGGGGAAATCACAGTCATCAAAGGTGCCGCCGATCTGTTCCCGAAGATCCTTGCGGTCAACCACAATATAGACCGTCGGATCATTAAGCCCCGGCGTGTTGCGGAGTTTATAGGCGGTATAAAGCATGGTCAGGCTTTTACCTGATCCTTGGGTGTGCCAGATAACCCCCTGCTTCAAATCGGACTCGGCAACCCGGTGAACAATCTTGTTGGCAGCACGAAGCTGCTGATACCGAGCCACCTTCTTGATGATTTTGCCGTCCGTTCGCTCAAAGACCAGAAAGTTCTTCACGATGTCCAACACACGGGCCGGTTGCAGCAGACCGACAATCCCCAGCTTCATGCGCTCCAGCACGTCCCCGTTGGGCAATCGTTCCACATCAAAATGTTGAAACCCATCTTCATTATTCAGATAAGTTCGGCAGAGGTCATTATCCTGATCTAAAATCGGATTGGCTTGACCCGTTTCCAACACCGTATTTTTCCACTCATTAAAATAGGACGAGGATGCGCCGGGAATGCCGTATTTGGTGATACGCCCATTGCAGGCTACCCCAAATCCATGACACATAAACAGCTTGTCCGCCCGTTGATCATACGTGGAAAACTGCTTTACTCCCTCCAGCCAGTTTGTTCCCTTGCGTGCCCGCTGCTTGGCCTCAATAGGCACCAGTGGAATACCGTTCACCAAGAGAACAATATCCGTCTTCACCATCTTGAAGCCCTGTACCCAATACTGATTGGTAACAATCAAACTGTTCTGCCAGATGTCCTCAAAGTCGATAAAATGAAAATCCCTGTCTTCACCTTCCACCGACAGCGTGATTCCTTTCACCAGCTTTTCGAGAAAGTTTTCGTTACCGATAATCGGGCTGGGATTATTCAGGTGCTGCAACAATTGATCTACGGCGATTTCCGCCACATCCGTAGAGACGCCATTAATCGCAGCAACCTTTTCAACCAAAATCTGCGTAATGACCGGGTTGGAAAAAGGACGGTTGTAAACCTTCAGGTCCTCATTGCTCTGGAAAGACCAGCCCATTTTGCTGAGCCATTCCGTGACCGGTTTTTCAACCCCTTTGAGTTCTGACAGCCTGCCCATGGTTTACACCTCCTCCCAGGGCAATCGCATTAAAACTGTTACTTTCCCATTAGCAGTTTTTCCAAATAATCATTATCCCATCCAGCTTTAAGTCTTCGATTCTTAATGCCGATTTTGGATGATGTATCGGCTTTGATCAGATTCAAAGCAATATGCCGAACCACTGCCATATTTGCCGCGCTATTTCCTTTTCGTGCACGGTTGGAATCTTCATCAAAAG
>Ga0210044_10001631_pt1 | contig 34314 bp, 37 predicted proteins | sample CryGey13umfilter_2_FD_183959 | JGI IMG/M metagenome (GOLD analysis project Ga0210044, IMG submission 183959) | Groundwater microbial communities from aquifer in Utah, USA - Crystal Geyser 4/9/14 3 um filter (SPAdes) (version 2) | ecosystem: Environmental > Aquatic > Deep subsurface >...
CCTTGATTTTGGTGGAGGTAAACGCAATGACCGCCATCTGCCCAGGGATACCAGATTCATCAACGATGACCCCGTAGACATAGAAGGTTTCCACCAGGTCATTTCCTGCCGGGGTGACCAATTTTCCGTACTCCTTTGAGGTTTCCTTGGCCTTGAGAACAATCGGTGAATTTTCATCGTGTTTTGCCACGAATCCACCCCCATTATCACGCGGCACCCACTCCACAAAACAATGTTCGGTTTTGGCCGGGATAAACTCCAACCCGGTCTTGCCGCTATAGGCTTCTTCCGTTACCGTGTTCAAAAGCATGCCACCCTTCAGTGCAGAGTCTTCCCCCTCCACTTGAGGCGAATTTGCTTGTAACACAGAGATAAACGGCAACGCATAGTCTGCCGCAGATTGGTCCTCGAATCCAGCCCCGGCGTCAGCCCCGAAGTCATAAACCGCAGGCAATCCTGCCTCGACCGGTTCAACTTTCGCCACTTCTTTGGATTTTGATGGTTTAGCCATAATAGAAACCCTCCTTTGAATAATAGTTCGCCGTGAGATTTTTACGTGCCCCAGGGCTCAACACGTCAATCCAGCAGGATAATCCTCACCACTAGGCAGGTGACGCCATCCCCTTATTTCTTCGCCTTCAGCTCCTTCAGCTCCTTGGGCATAGTGATTTTGGCAAATTTTTGGACATGAGCGTTGAAGGTTTCCAGCGGTACGTCAACCCCTAGTTCCATTTGCTCCAATAAGATCGCTGCCAACGTCGAAGGGTGGACCATTTCTTTCCGGTCATAGTTCAACGGCTTCTTTCTCTTCTTCATGTCCGCTTCAAACTTCTTTGCCCAAGCAAGATCCTCCTTGCCGAATTCAACCTTGTATTCCCGTTTGATGATCCGGTCAAAGCCCATGTCAATGAGCCAATTGAAGGCTTTGACCTGCTGTTCCTTATCCGCTGAGGCTAGGCTCGTGCGTATTTTCTTCTCGATCTTGACCCCTATTCCATCCTCGGTCTTGGTCGCTCCCAAACCGAGTTTTTCCATGATTTCAGGCAACTCCTTTTCGGATATGTTCCGAAGTTTCTCTTGCGCCTTCGAAAGGCTCAATTGTAGGCTTGCCACTTGAAGCTCAGCCAAGGCTTGCCTGTGCACCGTGTTGCGCAATTCTTGTACTAAATTTTTGTCGGTGCCTTCGGTGTCTTCGGAAAAATCAAATTTGGTAGTGTCCATCGCTGTTGTGTTGTCCATGGTATCTCCTTTATTAAATTGAGGTGAAAGTGAATTATATACCCGCGTTTAGATTTTAGCTATACCCAAAAAATTTGTCTAAAGCCTCAGTTTTCATGCTTTCTAGTTCTTCGTCTAGGTCAAGGTCCGGGAAATTCGACTCAAAAATTTCCTTTATCCGGCCATACGTCTCATCATCGCCGCAAAAATTGTATGACTCATCAAAGGTTTCGGTCATCTTCTCGTGGGCCGTTGTGCTTCCATACGGGTGAGCCTCTTCCCACTCGTTGTAGGTAAACTCAAGAACAAGCACCGGCGTCACCGTAATGCCACCTGGGTTTTTCCCAACGGGTTTCAACCATGTCCTACCCAGCCAAGCCCGTTGGGCAGTGAGATGTTCGCTCTTTTTCATACTTGAGCCTGCTCAAAGAGTTTTCCCCGGACTTCCAGGTAGCATTGTCTCCTTGGGTTCCATTGAAGCATTCGAATCCGGCCTTGGCACGCCATCGCTGCGAAGGTCGTGGCCCACCCGATGAGAATGGGGTTGCCGGTCAACAGCAGATAGTCATGAGGCCCGAAGTCCGCCAGGGTTTCCCGCAGCTTCTCAATAACTTCCTCATTAGGAGAAAACGGGTTGGCATTTGGGGCCAAGATGTACTCAAGCTCACCAAATTCCTTCGCCTTCGTAAAATCGAATTTGGATACCAAGGCACCCGTTTCCGAGTCTCGCATAAATTGGTCCTGCACAATAAACACCTTAGTTTGTCTCATAGCCACTCCTTTAGTTTGTCCCCGGTTATAATGTTTGCTAAATTCAGTTTTTTCCGAAGGCTCCCCACAATCATTTCATCAATTGAGCTCATACAAATCAGGTCGTCATAAGTGACGGAAGACCTTTGGCCAATCCGGTGGGCTCGATCCTCGCTCTGTAGCCGTTCGGTGAGTTTATACGAATTGTTGTAATATATCACCCGCTTGGCTTCGTTGAGGGTTAAGCCTTCCCCGCCCACCGCTGTAGTTGCGACAAACCATTGTCTCTTCCCTCGTTTAAACTCCTCCTTGGCTTGTCTCCGATCACTCTCACTCTGGGCTCCATCGTAGCGCGCACAATTTTCCCTTCCCAAGCCTGCGATTATTTGATCAATGTCCATTTTGAACCGTGCCCAAATAATCCCCTGCGTGTTGACCTCTTCGCAAAGGTCCAGGAGCGTTTCGAGTCTGACGTTGGGCCCAGGGATAGGGATGAGCCTGACGTTGTCCGGGTCTGATTGGCTCGGAAGATACCCGGAAGTCACCTGCTGTAATCGAAGTAGCAGGGTGATGGCCAACGGGGTGCTAATGACTTCGCCGTCCAAGGTTGTCATTAGCTCGTTCTTCAACTCCGCATACACCTTCTCTTGCTCCGGCGACATTTCGAAATACCGCTTTTGATACAGCTTCGGTGGAAGATCCTTGAGCACCATATCCTTCGTGACTCGGCTGGAAATTCCCTTGAGCATGTGATATAGCTCCTCCACGTTTTTATAGCCGTCCACAAACTCATACTCATGCCCCAGGTTGGCCCTCTTTTTGACAATATTGCCAAAATAATGAGAGAAGATGTAATATGACGGGAAACGATATTGTTTCCAAAAATTGGAGTCTAAAAACTCAAGTGGGGAATAAATGTCGAAGGGTCCGTTGGCAATCGGCGTCCCGGTCAAGATCCGCTTGTACTGCCCAAAGATCGAAGACTTGATGATGGCTTTCGTTCGCTTGGCCTTCGGGTTCTTAATCCGGCCTGCTTCGTCCAATACATATAGCAGGCTTTTCCGTTTCCGCATAAAGTCCCACACCGTTTGCTTCCCGGCCTTCGTCATGAACGCATCGTAGGATATGGCCATGACAGACAAACCTCGGTGCTTGACTAGATCATACATGGCTTGCTTGTGCTCGCTGGTGTTCGCTTTAGATGTCTGATAGAAGTGTGAAAGCGGGTTGACAAAATCCGGCATATGCGTTGGGATTTCGTCTTTCACCCAATTCGTGTGTACTCCGCTTGGGGCCACGACTAACATGCTGTCAATCTTCCCCTTATAGGCCAACCAGGCAGCAGTATCCACAGTCAATTTCGTTTTCCCGGTTCCCTGCTCCCAGAACACGGCAAAATTATTGACCTCACGCGTCTCATTCCAAGTTTGTTTTTGATGGGGAAAAGGCGAAGTTTTAAATTCAAACATCCAATATTCTCCGGTATTTAAATTGTCCTAATATCACCGACAATTTTCAGTATACGTCACCCGCTACCTAAAGTCAAATAGCAACTTCCTACTTGGCTAGGCCACGATACTCAAAGTGGGGTCCGTCCAGGAAGGCTCTTAAGCCCTTTGACAGTTGGCTTTCCCGATAACTGTAAACAATATCTTTTACTGGCTTTTTAGTATCGTTTAAGATACCCCAAAACCCTCCCCACCTCACTCGCACCCCATGAAATTTGGCTCCGGCTCGCATTGCCTCGGCTATATGATAAATTGGCTCCCACTCCCATTTTGCTTTTCCATTCACCCAAGGTACAAGGTCAACCGCGTGCCCCAGTCCGTCATCTTGCCTGAGGTGATAGGAGTTCAGCGTTTTGGACACCCCTTTTTCAAAATTCTTCTTTTGCTGCTCTAGTGAGCGCACCCCTTCCATGACCGTAAAGTCAACCGGGGAGTTTTCCAGCGCATACTCCACAACCTTGACCAATTCCGGGTGGACTTCTTTCAATTTCTCAAGTGAGGATTTTCCAAAGTAAAATTTTCCCATTAGGCCCTCCAATTTCCGTTTCTCCGGGTCACAATCGCTCGTTTCCCGTTTCCGTAGGTAAGAATGTGACTTTGGCTCCAAGATGATGGCCCTTTGTTGTAGCTCTGATCCAGCCGTCCCGTAACCCCAGCAACGTACAGACCATCAATGATCGCTGCCGAATGGGTGTGACCGGTGTTGGCTTTCCGGCCCAACCGGGACAGGTTTTGGGGTGAGCCCTTCGCTCCATTGGGCCCAAGGTGACCATGCATTCCAAACTCGATCCCGCCGCCAGGATCTTTTTCATGAAGGATAAAAGACTCATCTTGACGCAAGAAAAACGTATCAACCGGGCATCCGGCTCGGTTCAACGCCCACTGGAGTAGGTGAATGGATTCTGAATTGTGTATGGCCTTATAGTAGGTCAGCTGCGCCTCCAAGTAGAAGATCGCATTGACCGGGTCTTTCTTGAAGTCGGCATCCCGAAGCCACCTAGACAATGCCCCATCATGGTTGCTATCGACTACCACGGTGGCACAAAATTCTCGTTTCGCAAAGTGCAGAAACCTCGCTACCTGGGCCAACTCCTTCTCAATCGACTCATCCCCGTTGGTATACCGGCGAAACATCGCTTGGTGATTCCAAATATCGTGGTGGTTTCGACTGTAGAAGTCTAATAGGTCATGCATGAACTGGTATTCCGGCCTCAGGGTATCGATAATGCTCTCATCATTCTTCCCCCAGGCTTCTTCATAGGCTTCCTCATCCCCTTGGGCCACGTGAATATCACCCCAGTTAATGGCCAATACCCGGTGGCCCCGGCTCACTTCCCCCTTATCCACCCGTAGGTCCAAATCATAAATGACTCCATCAGAGTCCGCATTTAGCTGCCGCACAAACCAAGATCCCTCTTTGGTGACTTCGACTAGCAAGGCCCCATAGGTGTGATGGTGTTCGGCCTTCAACCCGGCTTTCTTCTGGACATAATTTCGTTGAGTCACCGTCCCGGTCGTATAGTTAAACTTTGTTGGTTCATGCTTATTTACAGGGATAGATTGCATTTGAATCCTCGCATGAGGAAAGATCCCACTGGCGCGTCCTGCGTAGGTTTCGAACCCGGACAAGGGACGCTCCGCTGTGGGCAGAATATTCGCTCGGCCACACCACAACAGCCAAGGAGCAATTTCAATGTTCTTATTGTCTCCGGCTGAAATAAATGGAGCCAACCGGTCATCATACCACAGGTGAAATTGGTGATCACTTCTCGATCCCCGCTTGACTGCTAATGGCCCATAGGCATTGAGGTTGTATGAGTAGGTTCCCACGAAGAGTTCAGCTTGAAAATAATCTTTTAAGGCGAGAAGGTTTTCCCAAACTTGATCGTTGAGTTTTGTGTTGTTTTGTGCTGAGGTCAAAATATAGCGTTGGACCCCGGAAGGTGGAAGGGCTTTTTGTTGTGTCGGGGTTGGATCAATTTGACCCTCTACCAATGGTTCAAACTCCGGCTCCTCTTCTAATTCCACCAAGTGACGGCTGACTGTCTTCCGATTGATCCCCAAAGCCTCTGCCGTTTTGCAAGCATTTCTCCCTAATTGATGATAAACTTGTCTGATGAGCGCAGGGTCCACTTTAGCCATAGAAACCTCCTTGAATAATTTAGTTATTGATCGCCGCTTTAAAACCTAGCCAAATCACCGCACATACTCCGGTGATGAGAATTCCCATCATGGTCACTACTCCTTTTGCCTTGACCGTTTCAACCGAAAGCCTCCAATCACGCAAGTGCTGAAAATCCCGTTGCATGTCTAACGGGTTTGACGCATCGACTCCCAACCTGGTCATAGCCGCTTCCACGCTTTCCCGGATGATCTCTTTCAGCTGCGCCTCGGTGAGCGCAATCGGTTGGTCCTCATGAATCATGGTTTTGTCCCTCCACCTAGGTTTTGCTTGTAATAGTCCAATCTCCATCTCGCCTCTTTGACCCAACGTAAGATATCAGCCATATTGAGTGACAATTCCTCATATTCCTTCGGGGTCAACGCAAAGTACACGACATCAGGGTCAGGTGAGATCACCACCCAAGATACCTCCTGAGTGGTGATGGGTGACGGGTCAGGGAGCAGAGTTGGGGTGGGATGAGGTATGGTTTTTACAGGGGTGATCTCGACTGGTTTCACACTTGAACATGCGGAAAAGGTTAGCAGTGCCAGCATTAAGCCGACTCTGGATAAGACCTGGCTTTTTCTTCGCCAGTTCCCCAAGATTGTGCTTGCTGAATATCTCATTTAGTCTCCGGCTTTCCTTTGTAGCATTCTCTGCCACTAATTGTAGTTTTTGTAGACGTTCTTGCAACTCCTTTTGCGCTTCTACCCACTCATCTATGGCTCGTTCTTGAGCCAGGATCTCTTCTTTTTGAAGTCCAACCTTCGTCTCAAGTTGAGAATTCTTTACAGCTAAACTTTCGACACTCGAAAGCAAACTGGTGTAGTGAAAGTATCCTACCCCGATAAGGGCCAAAAAGGCAAGCACCAACGCTCCTCCGGCGAACAATTTCCAATTCTTGAGTATACCCATGGCTAATACAGGCATCAGTTATTCCCCTTTCTCAATTTCGCTAGCGCAACGTCCTGCCAACTTGCTCCAAAGACGTAGGCCAGAATAATAGTGCCCATGAGAACAAACGAGAAGTCCACCGCCGTTTCCGCTACCCTCGACTCTGCGCCGGTCCAAAGCACATACCCAACAACCAATTTACAGAATAGCATTTGAAGCAGCATGAACATCCGTCGCACCTGCCAATTATCCAAGTGTCGTTTTCCGCTTTCTTCGGTCTTTTTCTCTTCCATCACCCCTCCTTACTGGGCAACCGGGACAACCCGCGTGCCGTTTGATAAAGCCCCGTAACTACATGATCCACCCCCACCTCCCGCTCCGTCATCAATCCCAGAAACAAGAAGTGAGGCCATGATCATTTGCGTCTCATCGTCTGTCCAGCTACCTCCATCTGCACGAGTACCTAAGGCAAAATTCGTCCCAAGTGAAAAGGCACCCCTGATACCCGCTGAGGCCATTGAATAAACTGTAATAGTTCTTACTGTGGCTGTCGTGGGTTTCCACGATATGCGATAATAGGTATTGGCTAACAGATCAACGGCACTCGAAAATAGAATTTTTCTGATAATGCTTCCACTTGTATTAGCTGGCTGAGGTACCCCCGTTGCCAAAGCCGCCCCTGAATCTGGATATAACCCAATTTCGGTGTCTGCCGATGCACCTCTGACCATCAAGCCCATGACCCTAACTGGGAAGGGTAGCCGAAGGCGAAGGCTGTATTCATCCGGCGTGGAGCCTGATCCGACCGATGTATTGGATATACTTGAAAAAGGAACTGTGTTGTCAATATAGGCAAAGGTACCATCTGCATATTCAATGGCTATTGCCATTGCCCCTAATGCCTGTGCCCATGTAGATCCTGAGTTAGTGGAGCCAAGGAAGGCACTCAGGCCGTTATAGCTGGCTGAGGCTATATATTGAAGCCAAAGACTACCGGCCACATAGCTATTAAATCGAAAAACCACACTAAGTCTGTCCCCCGCTGCTACCGTTCTCTTTGTCCCTCCATCTGTTCCATCACTGGATATGATCCCTGTCGATAACCAAGCGTTATCGTCACCGTCTCCAACGGTTAATACCCTGTACTGATCCTCTGTTCCATCGGGGTTCCCATCCGAATCCTGGTCTTGAAGGGATATATGTAAATCATCCCCGGTTGTGACTGTCCCGGTTCGAAAATGCACTTTAGCGATGTCCCCCGCCTTTGGGGCAACAAAACTTAAAGCTTTACGATGTGCCGCCGCCGACATTGAACTGAGGGTAAATGAACTGGAGAGCCACATGGCAAATGGCCAATTCGGTATGGTGATAAGTCCCCGGCCTCCATTTAGTGCTTCAATAGCCATAAACTTGCCTCCTTACGTGTCAATCTCGGCATCTAAGAAATAGGCTGGGATGCCTGTATAAAACACAGCAATTCTACCCGTCGCTGTAGATCCTACCGTTTCCCGCATAGAATTCAACCCAGGGTCAGCGGTCCCAAAAGAGCAATTGGCTAGTGAGGAGGTCCCTCGTGTCACACTTGGAACTTGACACATTTCTACTGGGAGTGTCAGAGAGAAATAGTGATTCTCTCCTCCGGATGCTGCATAACCGGAAAAACCCACTGCTCCAGATTTTGTTCCAATCGCTTGCTCATACCGCTTACATCTCATAAGCGTTTCCTGATAGGTCTGCGGGTGGTAAGGAGTCGCTACCGGCCCAATCTGGACTTTCACTTCTGCTAGCTGATGGTAATTATTGATTGTTGCAGCTAAGTTATTTGATCCGGTCACCTGGATCAGGTTACCTGCCTGCCACCCGGCAGACCCATTAAAATTCGTTCCGGCATAATAACTGAAGCGAAGTTTCAGGCCGAAGACTCCTGCGCCTTTTCTCCAAGTATTGTCAGTGGCCGTGGACAAATCAATGGTGATCGTTTTCTTTTCCCAGGTATCCACCACGGCCACTGAATAGGTTGCCAGGTAGGTTTCCTCTGTCGTTTCCGCCGCATTGGGCTTGACCAGAGCAACAGAGTAAGTCCCTGTGAGGTTCGACTTCACGTAAAAACTTAATGTGATTGTCCGATCCGCCATGAGGGCAATATCGTTCAAGCCTTCGAAAGAATACCGAAGGTGAGATTCATGTGTGGCCCCTGGGCTAGCATTCGCCGTGGTGACAAGGGTTTTCAGGGAATATCGGGACTGCGGGGTGGGTGCATCTTCCTCCCGGCTAACCGTAAACACGGCTGAGCCTGCGCTTTGCCCAAACACCCAACGGGCAGCGGTTCGATCCATGTGGGCAATCGCCGCAAAGGATGTTCCCCGTTGCCAAACATCGAACCCTCCATTCATCATAAGCGGTTGAACTACGTCAGCAAAATCAGTAAGTTGCCGCCCTCCATCCTTGATCAACTTCCCGGTTGTGCTGTCAAAAAGGGCAATGTTGCTGTCCTCAGCTGAAGCCGGTCCAACCACATCCCCTCCGCCGCCGCCGATCCCGGTTTCATATACCTCCGCTTTGATCGTCACTGTAAAGGTCATGTCTTTCGCTGCATCGTTGTTATCGATCTGTAAGTGGAGCTCATCCGTGCCATCGTCATCCCGGTAATAGATGGGCAGTTGGTCCGCGTAGACCCTCGAATCAGCGGTGGAATCAATTGCATCTACCGAGTACAATAAATCAGCTGCCAATTTGGTATCTTTGGAGTATAGGCGCACGTCATACGTCCCGGTTGAAACTCCGCCTGTCTCCTCGATTTCTAGCCGGTACATCAACCCTCGGTTGAAATAATCGGTGAGGTCAAATCCCGTAGTCGCCAACGAAGCAACCGCATGTCCAGCAGAGACTTTGCTGAAGTCAGTCGTGCCCCCTCCCCCGCTACCCGCGCCAGCACTGGAAGCCAACCGGACATTCACGCCATCTACCGTGAGCAAGCTTGGGGTAGTCGCACCCGCCGCAATGACCGGCGCAGTCACCGCTTGGCCGAATATAGTCACTGTGACGTTGAAAGAAGTCGCATTCAACACAGCGAAAACCCCGCGTGAAATAGCCGGGACTGTCAACGTGATGTCCCCGGTGGGTGGGGTTCCGTCATCGGTAATATGAAACAAGAAATTTCGCCGCAATTCCGTTGTTGTGAGCGTGCGGGCATTCGTGTTGTTTATGGCAAAATCGGCCTTGACTGTGATAGCCGCATCGATCTCCGCCGCTTGAGCGTTGATCGTCACTTCTTTTTGATTTTGCGATGCTGTAACCTGCGAAAGGCTTAGGTTATTCGACATTCAAATTCTCCTCTCTGGAAAAACCTCTGCCCACTTGGGCCGAAATTTGAAACACCTTAATTGTAACTGAACTCAACGGTGGAGTAAAGCCGTCAGTGATTTGATCTGCGCTTGAATAGTTGTACTCCGGGTCAGTCAGCCCCGTCACCGTTCTCACCAACGTCCCTCCCGGACCATCATAAATTTCCAACTCATATTCCTCCGAATCTTCGCTGATGGGCACCACTCCAAAAGAATCCTGTAGCTGTCCACCAACACGAGTCCGCCTGACCCACGAGAAGTCGATGGAGTTTGATGCCCCTGGCGCAGCTGCGACTTGAGCAACAGCGTAGGGCATCAAGGCTCGGTGTGCGCTCGTGAAGGTTTGAAGCTCACCATCTTCGAATATCTGCCCAGAGCCAACCGACTTGTAAAAATACTGCTGGTTTCTATCTCCCAAATTGAGGATAAATTTTTCAACGTCAGCCGGCACTAGCATGATAAAGGTTTCCCCGGCTTCGTGGTCATTCACCATCGTGTCTGTTCCCCTTCGCCCACGCAGGAGATTGCTCAAGGTGAAACTTCCGTCTGCGTTCTCCTCCACGTCCCGGTATTGAATCACCTCAACTTCGCCGTTCGACTTGATCAGGGCAGCAGCATTCGCGCCGTTGAGTAGCTCGGCCTGGGTGACTGAAACCATTTCGGAAGATCCTGCCATCACCCTGACGGTTAGCGTGTTGGTTTCATCCATGGCCCAGAGCTCACCCGGTCCCGGATCTCCCAGCGCATTCAAAGTCGCTCCCCAATTCATTTCGCTCACGAAAAACTGAACCGGCTCGAATATTTGGTTGTCTGAACTTTTGTGCAGGGTTCCTGCCAAAAACGCACCTTCTTGCGCCGTTCCCATCACGGCATAAACTGGGTTGCTTACTCGGCTTGGCACCTCATCTGCGTCACGCAGCAAAGGAATATCCAGTAGCTTACAAAGCACGTACACCGAAGACCGGATTGCTTGAGAAGGAACCCCTGAGCCTGAGTCACCCAACACCGTGGAAACAAACTGGTTGGCCTCTTCCCCGATTAGACTAGCCGCTATCCCTAGGTTGACTCCAACATCCGCCTGTCCAATGCGGCAGCGCAGGTTGGTTCCATTGTCCAGAGCCAGCGTGACCACATCGCCTGGGTCCAGGTCTAAATGCGTCCAAGGCAACATCGCCTCATAATTATTTCGTTCGGTCCAAGTCGTGTACATAATCTTTTCGGTTTGTTGCTTCGCTACCGTCGAAGATAGTGCCCCTGGAAATTCCACGGCCATTTCGTTGTCGGATCGCATAGCCGGGGTGGGCTCCTGAATCCGTTTCGTGTGGTGCTCGTTTTGTTGATAGTCCTTATCCTTGTCCAAGTAGACCATGCTGAACCGCACAGGCAACTCTACCTCTTGGGCTCTGGTCACCTTGATTAAATCACCTTTACCGCTTAAGGGAGCAAGTTCAGACTGGGTAATGGTTCGGACTGAATCACCCCCTCTTTCGATAAATTTGAGCTTATCGTCACTCTCTACCCCATCGAACAAGAATGTTTGAGCCAAGGGTAGAATCGCAGCCCTGGCTGAAGTTTGTCGGCCTAGGACGTATCCAGGCACTGTGAGATGGTCTATGCCGGTGGTGTCTAAGTCGGCATCGGCTAAGCCCACCCGATTGGCCAGTGCCTTGATTACGGCTCCCACGTTCGCATCTGCTGCGGTCACTCTTCGGAAGAAGTGGCGAATGATAGGGCTAGTTTCTCCTCCACTTGCTGGTCCAACAAAGGTTTCTGTTCGGCTGTCATACCCACCTAGGCCGTTTCCCATCGCATAGTCATAATTGGGTGCGGTATCGTTGATGAGCAATTCTCCAGTTTGCAAATCAATCAACACCCCGTTATTCCCTATGCTATACCCAAATGTGTCATCCTCTACTCTGCTGTAAGCGCCAAACCGGTCATCATTGGGCAGCACCCCCGACGCTATTGGCTCGGTGCGCCATTCTTGAGTCCCGGTATTGGGGTCATACTTGAACCATCTTGTTTCTGCCAGCCCGTTTGATTTTGCCCAAAAGAGAATGGTGTCGTCAGTTCGGCTATAGACAAGTCCGCCTACCTCCTTAAGTTTCGTTTCCCCAGGGAAAAGATCATCAGGGGTCAACGTCAACACTCGTTCGAAGTCTACACCGTTGTAGGTGGTAATAGCTCCGACTGCGGTCATCGTTGCCCCGGAAGTCACGCGAATTCGATAAATGTTCACGTCAATTGAGGAAGGCATGTTGTAGTTGCTTCCTGCCATTGCATATCCATCGCCTTGACCTTCGAAGATTCGACCGCCGCAAATTGACCTCACCCTTGACTCTGACAACCCGCCTTCAAAGGTGTCTGTGTTCCATACGTGGCTCAACGCCCCAGCCGTAACATTGAGTACACCAATGCTATTGAAGATCGACCCACACAGTACATAGTCTTCTCTTCCGTTAAACCCGAAAAGGCTGATAGGAGCAAATCTGCTGGTGGCCTCAAATTCCGTTGTTCGGTAATTTAGGGTTGAACTCCCTGCCCCAAATCGTTGTTTTTCCCTCAAGGTACTTCCATCAAGCCGGACAATAGGAAGACTGTTGCCGCTGCTCGGCTTCTCGTTGATTGTCATAATAAGATCGCCATTTGGGAGGCACATTGAATTGTCTCCCCGGAAAGCCGTGCCGGAAGGCCCTTGAACTAGGGCAGTTGTAGCGTGGACTTGCTGAACTTCTTGCAAGTCAGACAGTCTAAATTTTCGAAGATGACCGAAGGAAGAGTCAGTGGTCATGTCCACCGCATAGACAAATCCCCGCTCCCAGTCTACCGCAAAATCGTCCAATTGCCAACTCGTGGCCGTTCCGCCTACCAGGTCAGTAGAAATTTCGGCAAATCGGGTTGCGCTCGTGTCGTAGGCAATTTCAGCTTCAATGTTTGGTATTCGATTTCCAAAATCCCCCAACGGAAGGTCATCAAACACCAACAACACCGTTCCTCGATAGGCCGGGGTGTTTTCTTCGCCGTCTTTCGCTATCATAGACGGATCTGGCAGTTGATCCTCCGAACCTGGATAAAATCGGAAGTTCAACCCGGCCTTTTTCATATTCAAGGTGGTGGAGCGTTTGTCAAATACTAATTTGCTATTGGCCCATATCCGAAGGCACTCAGCTGCGGGTCCTTCCCCGAAGGCCATAGTGAAACTGGCAAAATAGGAATAGGTTGTTTGCTTTTGATCTGGCACCCCGGACATTGAGCCCTTTCCGCTCACTTTCTGGGTGTTTTTTCTCTCTCGAATCCCCGCAGACCAGATCATATTTCCGGCCATTCTCTTTGTCCCGAAACCAATGGCCCGTGGCGCTCCATAGGATGAGCTGCTCACCGTTAGATCCCCCAGCCTTGGGCCTTCGGTCCGAATCGCCTTGGGTGGAAATAGCATGTTGCCTACGATGGACCCAATCAAAAATCCAACAGGCGCACCAACACCCGTTGCCGCAAAAGCCGCACCGAAACCCACCGCCACTAATTGTGCACCGCTCATTTAAATCTCCTCAACAATGTTCGGAAATTCGAAACAATAAGAAATTTTCTTTTCTACATCCGGGGTCAACGGCTCGTGAACCACTTTTCGCCGTCCTAAGTAGGAATGAATGATAGATTCTTTCCCGTACATCTCACTTATTATAGCCGAATGCCCTGCATAAATAGTATCCCTTAGCAACACGACATCGCCTTTTTTCCGCTTCAATACTGATTTTTGTTTCAAGGCTTTCTGGAAGTGAAATAAAAACTCCTTTGGGCTATTCTGCCGCGTGTAGCCGTGAACGTCATAGGTCATCAGTCCTAGGCTTTTTCCTACAAGCACAATCAACCCAATGCAATCAATTCCGGTTCGACTTCTTCCTTGGTGTTTCCAAGGTACGTGTTGCCATTTTAAGGCTTCTTCAACGATCTGTTGACGGGTAGCTTTACCGGACATCTGCGAACCTCGCAAACTCATCCTGCCCCGGTATCCAAGGCTCACCCCGGAAGTTGATGATGTTACTGAATTTTGATGTGCACGTGGCCGCTCGTTTATCGCACCCCGGATAGATCCGGCACTTTGCCCCCGGCACCACTTCAAAGGGTGGAGGGAGAAAGCCAACAATTTGAAGTTCAGCTTGTGTCCATTCCCGGATCTCATGGACTTTTCCGGCGTTTTCGGAAGACTCAAAAATCAATGCTCCTTGGTCAAACCACCCATCAACGGCTCTGGCTTCGGTAACGTCAATTGTTACTGTCCTGTTGTCTATGACCTCGGTGATCACCGCGTCTCTTGTCCATGCGTCCCTTGCGGTAAGCTCAGCGGTGCCATCGGTCGTGGGGTTTCCTATCGTGGTGTCATAGGTCGGTTGAGAGACAGCAGTTGTACCGGCTGTTGTAACCTCATAGACTCGATTTTCATAAATCTCGTGAAAGGTGTTCGTTCTGGCTGTTTCGTGTACCGTAAGTTGTGTGCTATCAAAAGCCGTGTCAGCGTATGTTCCGCCCACTTTCGCGGTTGATAATACAATCCTGACATTTCGTGTCCCAACCGGGATAGCCGTGCCCGTAAAGCTTCGGGTCACCCACGTATCTTCCGGGGTGATTGCCTCTGAGCCTGTATCCAATGGGGTTCCTAAGATCGCACCCGCTTCGCTCCGAAATTGGACAATGACTCTTCCGGTGTCCAAAGTGGCCGTCTGGTTGGCTCGTTTGATTGAAAAGTCTGCGGTAGCGTTCCCGTCATCGATCTCTGTGGTGGAAATACCAATGTCTTCAAGATTGATAATTTGCTCGATGGATGAGTTGGAGCCAGCACCCCCGGATAAGAACAACCCTCCAGAATCCGGCGATAACCCGCCGTTAGACGCATACAGGTTCCACGTCCCGGTCAATATGGTCCAGCCCTCTATGCTCGTTTTTCCGGTTCCTGCCGTCCCGATCTCAAAGCCCATATTTCTCCCCAGTTGGGCCCAATCCACCCCGGTCAAGGTCTTGGTAGGCACCCGGTAGAATTCCCCAACCTCTACTTCGGCTTCTCGCCCAAGTACAGCAGGCAAAATCGGGATTTTACATTTGGTGCTCCCTACGTCAACCCGGCACTCCGCTGTGTAGCTTTCCAAAATATTCTGTGAAAGAAGTTGAGAAAGGCCACGAAGTTCAGCCTGGTAGAATCCTTGAGGGGTCAGTGATACTTCCCCCAACTTCCCTCTTCGCAGTTTTAAAACTCCTTGCAACGTATCGGCCCAATTGATAATCATCATGCGTACATCAGCGTAGTCATACAGACCTACCCGCAATTCCTCTTCCGTCAACCCGGCGTCATTAAATACCCCTTCCACATCGACATTGTCCACCGATAGGCTGACGTTGTTGGCAATCGCCGTTCGCTTATATCCTGAAGCCGCTACATAGGTGTCCCCGTCATAGTCAAGATCTCTGTCGTGGTCCGTAAAATGCAAAGACACGCCATCAGTCCGGGTAATCTTCCACAAAGTCGCCAAAGTGGTCACCGTTCCGGCGATATGGGTGGATAATTCTGCGCTGGTTGACTTCACTCCCGTACCTCCACCACCGGGATTTCTGGAAGGCTCCCGGTGTCAAAAGTCTGTACCGTCACATTCAACTCATCTGTGTCAAACCGCACGTGAACATCGAATTCGCACGCTGCGGCTATAGCAAAGGCTCCAGGTGCCGACACAAACGTGATCAACCCCGTTTCATAATCTATGGTGTAATGAGCGGTCTCAGTTTGTAAGACCCCGTTGACGTACAACTCGACTGTCCCGGAAACAGGTTTGGTGATTTCCCGATCATAGTCTATTCCTCCTGAGGTGTACCGCTTTTTCAGCTGGAATATCTTAGTTGAACTGTCCCCGGTAGCGAAGGAAACCGGGTTGCCCGGCGTCCCTATCTCATAGTCTGCCCAATCACGAAAGCGAAACGTATGCGCACGGCCTTGACGGACATAAAAGAAGTCCACCACCTCACTGTAGGCTTCCTTGCTGTCGATCCCATAACCGACATCCCAGCTGCCTTTGGCCTGCTCCCATTCAATATTTCGCTTTTCGTATCCACCCCCAAGAATCATCACGGTGGTTTTAAAACGTGGACCGCCGTTGGCTCCACGCTCGACATCAACCGGTAGCCTCACGTCATGGAATGCCATGTTACCTCCACCAGTAATCTTGCATCATTGCAAAAGCCACTGCTGTCCCCGTACCCAATAAAATCATCAATTCTATCATTTAGTTGTTCCTTGCGTTTGCCCGGTTTAGCGATGCTTGCGCCCTCGCCATAATCTGACTTTGGCTTCGTTTAAAGGAATCCGCGTCAGGAGTTGATATGTTGAAATTTATCATAATCGGTCTGCCTCCACTTTTACTACCCTCTTCTTTCCCCGGAGGAATGACTTTCACCGTCTCATCCGGCGTAGCTTTAAAGGCCACCAATTGGCTATCCGGTCCACCTTGACCGCCCACCTGGAATTCTGTTCCATCTTTAAATCCAGGAAGTCCTAGCCCACCAGCGCCTGCCGCAGCGTTGTTACCAAAGAGTCCGCTCAAAAATCCTAAGCTTCCCCCGCCACCTGCCGCTCCGGTCCCGATTGAGTTGGCTAGCGGTCCGGTAATGGCCTGCCGGATAGCTAACCGGGTCAGATCTTTGAAAATGGAGTCTGCCATATCCTTGATGTTCGCTTTCCCGGTCGTAGCAAAACTCACCAAGGCATCTTCTGCGGCTCCGAAGGCATTAACAACGGTTTCCTCAGCTACTCGTGAGACATCACCAAATTGCTGGCCTATCGTCAAAAGTCCACGCTGTAATCCGCCTTCCATGGTTCGGCTCGTTTGAAGGCTTTCGAGTTTCAAGGCTACCAATTTTTGGTTGTACTCCTCTAAATTGATTTTGCCTTTTTCTAACAATTGGTTGACTGCATATAGCCTAGTCTGGAAATTTTCCTGCGGTCCTCGGATCTCGTCATAGATCGTGGACTGCTCCTCCAATTTCCGGTTCTCTTCAATAAGGTTCGCTACCAAACCCTTCTCTGTTTCGGACAACTTCCGTTTCAACTGCTCCTCGATCTGAACAACCCCAGAAGCAATTTCCCGTTCTCTTGTGTTCAGCTGAAGTAGCTTATTTTGAGTCTGTAAGTCCGCCAGGATCTGATCAAAGGTTCGCCCCTTCGTCTTCTCCACCTTGGGCTTGGACTTATCCACCCCGGTTTGGCTAAGACCCTTCAACGCATCTTCTTCAGACTTTTTTGCCTTCGCCTCATCTGCCAATCGTTTGTTCGCTCGTTCATTGGCTTTGTCAAAAAGCCCAAGGGTATTTCGTTCAATGACATCAACGTCCAGTCCCTTGAGGTAGGAGTCTTTGATGGTTTTCCCTAGTTGCTCTGCTGCGCCGGCAGAATTATTTTCCAGCTGGCCCAAGGCAACCTTCGCAAAGCCCTCACCACCGGCAAATTGGATGATGGGGTTGATCACGTCTATGATCCGGTTGACCCCGCTTTCGGTCGTAGCAATCGCGCCATTTATCGCTTGAATAAACAAATCGCTAATAGCTCCCGGCACACCGTTCCAAATCGCAACAATAGCAAGAGCTGACCCCTTGAAATGACCTAGGATAGCATCTGCTCCTCTGGCCAGGAAAAGCATCACTTTGCCAAAATTTGACTGGGTTTCGTTGAAGGTTCCGAAGAGAAATTCAAAGGCACCCCCAAAGGTCGTTTTCAAGAAGTCCGCCGCCGTCCCGATCATATCTTGCATCAGTTCAAACGATACCGCAAGGAAGTCCATGAAAGTGGCCGCACTCCCTTTCGCCAGAGTAAATTTATCTGCGAAGGCGATAAGCAAGGAACCAACCACTATAGCCACCTTTAATAAGGCTCCAAGCGGGTTGGCTATGATCGCCACACTTAAGGCTCGGATGGCCAGGGTCAACGACGCAATCCCCCGTTGGGCTAAGCCCACCCCAATCGCAATCCCTGCAGCTAGCGCCAGTCTAGCCAAGGCGTCTAGGTTATCAGCCAGGAAAACGATTGTTTTGGCCAAAACTGCTGAGGCCCCATTCGCCTTATCTAGCTCACCGACATACCTAACGGTATTGTTTTGTAATCGCTGAAAGGCTTGGCTAATGGTCGGCACCGTCTTGACAAATTTCTCGGCCAATTCCCCTCTTGCGGCCTTGAATGCGTCCAAGACAATTTTCGCAGTGATTTTACCGTCTTCGCCCATCTTTCGCAATTCACCACGAGTAATTCCCATGTGCTTTGCGATCACGTCAGCTACCGCAGGCAATTGCTCTAAAACTGACCGCAGCTCATCCCCGCTCAATCGGTTGCTCGCTAAGCCCTGAGACAACTGGATCATACCGGCGTGGGCCTCTGTAGCCGATGCTCCAGAAAGAATGATGGCCTGGTTCAGGCTTTCTGAGAATTGAAGGGTTTCTCTTTGGGAAACCCCGACATCTTTTAAGGCCAATGCGGTCCGGGCATAAACCTCCGCCGTGCCCTCGAAACTGCTGCGTGTTCGATTGGCAATGGCAAATAGCTCCTTGGTCACAACATTGAGCTCAGCTGTATTCTTGGTGACAATTTTCAACCGGTTTTGAATATTGGTGTATGTGTCGGCGTACTCCTGGACTTTCTTCAAAGCTGCTACCGTGATCAAACTTGCTAGAAGGCCCTTGAGAGCACTCACCGAAGAATGAGCAGTAGTGGCTCCGGTTCCGATCCCTTTAATATTTTTGGTGACCTTCGCGGCACCTTTTTCGGTGACAACAATTTCAATTTTTTCTTTTGCCATTACCGCAGCACCTTCGCCTTTCTTAGGAATGCGTTGCCAGCTTGAATCGCCTTTTCAACAAACCCGGCAGCAGCTTGGTCACTGTGCCCTTTGTTCAATTCATCGATGTATGAAAGGTTATTGACGATAAAAATTGGCTGGCCCGGTAGCCTACCGGATACCGCCGCATGACCTTGGGCAATGGCTCCTCCGGCGTTTCCGGTTTCACCCAATCCCAATTTAGACCCCGGCGCATAGGGCTCAATCTTGCTACTGCTTGGACTTCCGGTTGATACAATCCAATTTGACCGCGCTCGGCCAGTGTCAACCGGGGTGGCCAATACTACCGTTTGGTCCACAACAATCGCCGTTCTCTTGACTACCTTATTGACGTTTGCACCAAATTTTTTGGCCAACAACACGATCCGTCTTGAGAAGTTCTTAAGGCTTGCCACGCTGCATTTTCCCTTTCGTGTCGTTCTTTTGCATTTCCCGTTTGACCCGGTCCCTCTTGTATTTTAAATACTCATTATCGATCATTCGAACCAAATAAAAAAGATCTTCAGCTGTCTCTTGGTCGATCCCTTTATGCACACAATACTCCGCCATCGCAGTCCAAGGTATCGACCCTTCTTCACCATACCCTAAACCACGACAAGAATTCAAGTCCAAAAAGGCTGTGTAAAATAGCTCCAGACCCATTATAAGGTCTGGAGCGTTTGCTATTTTCTCCGGCAGCGGCAAGCCTTCCCGAAGGCATTGTTGTATGATCTTTGTTTCAACGGGTCCTTGCTCTAATGAATAGCGCAGGACCTCGATCAGTTTTTTGCGTCTTCCTCCAATTGATGCGCCCGGTAGCCGGTAGCCTTCCCGGAAATTTCGACTATGTCAGCCCAAAGGTCAGGGAGAAGATCAAAAGCCTTCATGACGTTTTGCACCGTAAAAGGCATCACCCCGCCGTCTGGCGCTTCGATCCCTTGCTGCCAAACCCCGTCAACCTCGACTTCCCAGTTGAGCACCACTGTTTCGGCATACGCTTGTTGCATGATGGATCGTGATTTCTTATCGCTCAGCGTTTCATTTTGAATGGCCCTTCGAAACGGCTTGGTCAATGCCTCCATTCGTTTCGTGAATGCAGTATTGGCCCCGCCAGACCGCGCCAGGGTAATTCGAAACCCTTCAAACTCATAGACCACACCTTTTTGTTCAAGATCTTTGTCGGTAGCGTACAATTTGTACATTGACATGGGTATTCTCCTTTGTTGATATTAAGAGTTGAGGAGGGGTGGTTGGCCCCTCCTCTGTTTAGTGACAGTATATTAAGCTTCAGCTGCGCTCGGCAAGTAGTCGAAGAAGGACATGAGCAAGGTGTGGTCCATGTTTGGATCTACCTTGGCCCCTGTCGCAGCTAGCATGTCCAACGGCAATTTCACCGGCTCATCCTGGGTCACATCCAATAATCCATCGCCCAAAGAGATAAGGGGCAAGTCAACAAAGAATCCCTTATTTTCTTTGGCCACGAAGGCATCCATGGTGACGTCACTGTTGTTCCGTACCGCTTGAACGGCTGAGACGTTCCCAAAATAGGCCGTGATGCTTCCCCCAACCTCAAAGGTTCCCTTGGAAACCTCAAAGGCTCCGAGTACACTCACCGCTTTGTTCGGTTTGACGTTGTTGTTGACCGTGATCTCAAACTCCTGAGCAAAAGCGTACAACGGCTCAGGTGCCTCGTTCGAAGACGATACCAAGGCCACCTTGATCCGGTAAAAGTCCGAAGATGTGTTGAAGGCATCCTCTTCATCTAAGTCCGGTCTGATGCCAGACTTCACGCCGGTAGGCCCGTCAACCAATTCATGGTCCGTAGCCACAAAGCCTAGGTCCACGTTGAGTTTATCGGCCTGGCCGATCTTCAACGACACTGTAGAAGGTACAGCCCCTACAACATACTCTGACTGAATCTCAGAGGGTAAAGCCCCGTCAGGTGCACCCAACTGTCGCTCAAGTTGGTAGGTCCGCCGCACAATGAGGTTGTCAGTCTCATTCTTCAACACCCGGCCAAAAAACAGCTGGATTGTTTCAGTGGTCGAAGCTTCGGTGACCATAGCCGAATCCGACTTGTCCAGAACCAACGCATTGGTCACAATGGACTTTACCCGCTTAATACCGTTGTTCGCAGCATTGGTAAATGCCATGATTGCTGTGTCCCCGCCGATATAAACCGGCTCACCTGGAATCAGGCCCAAGGTCGTGAAGTCCAGTGTGGTTGAAGTCAACGTGGCAAAATCCCCGCTCGCATCCACGTCAATATCCCCCGCTCCGCCTTGTGCCCCGACAACCACCAATTTTGCGCCGGAAGGTGGTGAAGCTTCGTTAACAAGAGTTTCGGCCACCGCAACGGATGTGTTCGCCACAATCGCTGTAACTCGCTTCAACCCGTTGTTTTCCGAATTCGTGAACCCGCTCGCATAGACCAAATCCCCAACTTTAATCCCAGTTGTGCTGGCAACTTCATACGTGTCATCACCGGCTTGTACCGTGACTGAAGTCGGCTCCTCTTCGCCTTTTCTTCGAAGGTCCGCAAAAAAGAATCCCTGGAGAATGTCCTGAAGGTTGGATTGGGTGAGGTCGGTGTTGAACCCGCCGTTGGCATCCAAATCCGTGGCCACGCCCTTCTTCCGTTGCCGTGATTTGTTGATGGGGTTTCGAGACACCGTGGTGATTTTCCCACCAAACTCGCTGTAGCTGTTCGGCTCATAAGGCTTCCAAACCGGCGTAACAGGCAACACCCCAATGGTGTCTTCTTCAGCAATTCTCAGTGAAGTATCATTTGAATCAATCTTCGTTACTTGGGCCATTTCGTGTCCTCCTCGCTAGCAAAAAGTGTTTACTTGGTCTCATCATATTCAAACTCTGCAATTATATTGTTTTTCCACCATGCCCCGCTAGGGCCAACCTCGTTTAATCGGACATCCCGAAACCACACCCCGCCTGGGCTTTTCTTCCCCTCATACGCATCATTGGCTATTTTGGCCAATCGATCCGCTAGCACTCCCCCGGTCCCTAACGGGGTGAAAATCTCGATCATGACCAGCCCTATTCGTTGCCAGCGTACCTTCCCAAGTCCGCCAGATAGGCTGGCTTGTCTCCCTAAATTATGCAGAATTTGAATTCTGGCCCAAGGTAACGGGTTGTTATCCGCATCGTTTCCTTGTGGTACCGTCTTTTTTGCATCCGCGTACAACACTTCAATACCAGCCGATTCAGCCCCGGCGTCCCAAGCCGTCTTGAACATCACTTGCATTTCATCCCTGGCCTCTTCGTAAGTCAAACTCATCGTGCCACCCCAATAAAATATAGCAACCGCATCGTTCCCGGCTTTAAGACTTCCACCCCGGTAATCTTCCACCGCACCGTACCGTCCACCACTTCGTCATATTCCTCCAGGTTCGCCGCCAATGTTGGCCCCGGTGTTACTAATAGGATCTGGGTAGACCGGTCAAAAAATTCCGGCTTCGTGGTGCTGAATCCTAACTGCTCCACCGCTGACGGCTCCACAAAAACCCCGTACACGGCTTGGGTTGCTTCCGGCGAAGTCCGTGGGGTCAAATCCCCTCGCCACGGTTTGTCTGCGTCTGCCGGACTTTCATCAAACTTGACTATAGACACAGCACGGCCAAACCGTTCGATCAGCTGCTTGGCTTTTGTTGCCAATTGGGTATAGTTAAAGGCCACTTACCCTCTCACAATCTTTACCATGCCGTGTGGTTTTAATAATTCCTCAATCCATAGATCCGCTTCAGGATATTCCGGGATGCTCACCGCTGAGACCAAAGAGGAACCTGAGGCCGTCTTATAAGCCTGCCGGGTTTGGCTCGCCTCAATCGGCCCAACCTTCTCTTTCAGGGACGTTAAGCCCACGTTGGAATTGTCCGGCGCAAGGGTCATCGTGGCAAGAGCACGCAGGGCATATTCTGCGCACGCTTTCTGAAGTTGCCGGGGTATCGAATCATCCGGCGAGTTCAGCAGATAATCGTCATTGTCCAGTGCGTCCAGCCTGGGCCACTCCATCGCCTGTTGCTTGGTTTGCTTCCAACCCTTAAACCTTCGGCCAAATCGTTTGTCAATAAAGTCGCTGGCCCGTATGAGCGCAGCCTGTTTTTCTGCTGTCGTAGCTGCTGCCCAATCAGTATTTCCCCGGTCTGCATGGTAGTCATCAGCAAATTCTACAGTGGTGTATGAATTTGAGTTGTCTAGCCCGGTTCCATCTTCGGCCACAAAAGCCATGGTGAAGTCCTTTTCTCAGGAGAAGGTTAGTCACTCCCCTTCTCCATTCTCGGTTAAGGTTTAGGCAATCGTTTCCTTTTCCTCATGATTCATGAACACAATGTTGTTGCCTAAGGCAGGCAGGTACCCGCCAGCCGCAGCGCCAATCAACTTTTCTCCCTGGTCAAAATAATCAGAGGGAAGTTCAACACCCATTGCTGTTTCAGCCAAGGCCACTCCAGCCGCTACCCGTTCGGCTTCTGTAGTAGACACAACCGGGTCAATGGTGTGAAGCATTGCGTGGCATCCGTTGACAACCGTTTTGCCGTGGCCACGAGTTTTCTTGAGAAGATACGTTGAAAGAGCCATACTAAAATCCTCCTACTTGTTAAAGATAATCCAACCCAACGCTTTAGTTTATCGAATCAGGGTCCAACAAATCAAGACAAACTTTGTTGCCCCGAAATATACACCTTGGCATCGAAGGGTTTCAGGCCGGAAACAAACTTAAACCGCAAGGTGGAATATCCCCGGTTGAGCTTGTAGACTCCTGGAGCAGCTTGGTCTTCTAACCACCCCTCGATTTCCACCCATGCCGAGTCTATGAACAAGCCCTCCGGCTTCAGGGAAGGAAGAAAACACCCCGAAACCGGATGCAAGATAATTTGTTCCAATTCCTTCCGCTCCCCTTCTAACATTTATTTGGCCCTGGACAATTCCGGCCAGACCGCATTCAGATCCGCCCTGGTAATCCCAGCTGAGCCATAATATCCTTCCACTGCGTCCATTCGCGGCTTCCCATCCTTGGTCCAGTGGTCCGGGTTTGCGTGGTCTAAGCATTGCATGGCCTTGAGCAGTTTCTCCGGGTTCACCGCGTGCGTTGTGTTATTGAACCCCGCTTCCGCAGTGTCGCTCCCGGCGTCCTCGTGTCCACCCCCGTTGGGAAGATCCCCGGCGCCATTTCCCTCAGTTCCATCTGCTCCGGTCCCTTTGTCTGTGGAAACCTCTTCAGGTCCGGTCCCATCCGGTTGAACTCCGCTGTCCACCGTTGCTGCCTCCCCACTCCCTTCTTCCTGGTAAATTTCACTTGGGCCATATTCCTCCGTGCCTTTCTTCGGTGGCCAGGGCAAGTGTTCCGGCACTGCCTGGTAACACCTAAACAAATATTTTGCCAATGAGTTGACTTCCTCTTCGGCTCCGGCCAAGACAATCCGCCCTTTGGTGAATTGCATGCCTGACAATTTGACTGTTTTTCCTTCGTGATGTCCTCTTAAGGTGAGTGCTAGTTTCTTACCTGCCATAGTAGGCTCCTTTACTAAATTGTGGATTTTCTCTGGTATAAAACGAGAAAGGGAACCCCATTGCTGAGGTTCCCGGATCTCTTCAGACTTAGTTGGTGATACCGTCTGCGCACGCAAGGCCCTTTTCGCTGAACAAGGCCAAGCCGACATACCATTTCACACGCCAAATCCTCTCATCCTTCGTTTCGGATTCACCGACATCAACCACGCTCAGCCCTGCGGCATTTTGCGCCGTCAACCCGGCAATTCCGTGCTGCCGTGAACCGTCATCGAAGGTCCCGCAGAAGATCGTGGTTTGCGCCGATCCGCTACCCTTGACTTGGTCCACAGGAATCCAGTCATTGCGGAAGATAGGCACGCCACTGTAGGCCGGGACTTCGTTGCCGGAAGGCAGCTTGACCACTTCGTTGATGGACGCTCCACCCAAGGCTCGAAGCAATGCCTTGTAGCTTCGAATGGTTCGGGCATGCATGGTCCAGTAGTCTACTGAGCCATCTTTATCCGTGACCAAATCCATGGTTTCATCCATGAAGTCGAAGGATAAAGCCCCACCGTTGGTGCCAGTCGCAGCCTTTTGGCCGCTAGCACAAAGGTTGATCAACCCGTTGAACTCATTCCCGGCACCCGTACCGTTGATGAGCATGTTCTGATACTTCCGGCCAGCACTTTTGGCTTTGGAAGCAATCTGAACAGAGGTTTGATCGTTTCCGCTGTCGCTCCGGGTAGCCTGGATCAACCCGTTGACTTCGGCGTCACCGATGATCGTGGTCAAGCTGGAAGTGATGTAGGTGAACGTCGCAGCCGCTTTGGCTCCGATTATATCCCCCACGCCCTCAACATCCACGTCACCAAGGACGTTTTCCCGGTTGTACCCTAAGGCATTTCCTGCAATGCCGTCAAACGGAAGCATTTCATACATCTTATTCACGGTGATGACGTGTTCGATCACCCCCGAAATAAGCATGTCCTGAGTAAGTTTCGCTGATTCTGCCAGTGTAACTGAAGCCATTGTCAAGCCCTCCTTAATGTTAATGTTAATGTTTACGTTTACTAACCAGATCACCTGGTTTCCAAGTTATCTGGCCACCCGTCACATCACGTTAAGGAAGGCCCGTATGAGAGGTGGGATGGGATCACCCCACCCCCATAGACTCAATTTTCTGTTGTCATTATAGCTGATGAATTATGGAGAGTCAAGAGGATTATCGGCGTGAACCTAATTTGCCCAAGCCTTGAGATATTTTTTCTGTGGCCGAAAGATTGCCCGTATTGGTCTGAGGCATTGGCCGTTGGGCTCCACCCGGTCGGAAACCTCCGCCGCTTGGGGCTTCGCTTTCAAACAATTTCGCATACTTGTCGTTGCCCTTCATTTCCCGGACTAACTCAACAATGCTCATAGGCTGGCCGGATACCCCACTGTAACGAATGTCACCTGAGCCATCGACCACATACACCTTGTACTCGCCATTCTCTTCCACCGTCTTGACGTTTCGCGTGACGAAAGGCATCAGCAATTCCATATCGCCTTTGAGTTCAGCGATGGCAGACTTGGCTGTGTTCTCAACCATAAGCTTGTCCAGCTGGCCTTTTAAGCCTTCAATGCGGGTTTCCCTGGTCTTGATATCGTTCGCATGCCCCTGGGCCAATTCTTGTTTGATTTTCTCGATATTGACCTTGGCATCTTTTCCCCCGGCTACTTGCTGGGTCAATTCATCGATCCGGGACTTGACCGCTTGGGCAATCGTCTCAGGACTATCGCCAAACTCAGAAAGCGAAGAAAGGTCAACGGCTTTCGCCTTATACCCTTTGGCTTCGGCTCGTGCTGCCTTCAAAGACTCGTTCAACCGGGTCACCGCCGATACTGCCGAAGCCACGCCAGGGTCATCCGATCCCAGCTTGAACTTCCCACCCTCGGCTGGCTTGTACAAGCCTCGAAAGTCTTGCGGTACCTTCTCGATTGAGTCCACTTCCACGTTGTCTGTGAATAAAAATTCCATAGTACAATCTCCTTTTGTGCTTCGGTAGATCACCCACCGCCCAAGGGATCACCCCCAGGGGTACACTGCGATTATTGTGCCAACCCGGCAGCACTCACCCGGTTGGGGTTTGGGGAGAATTCCCCGGCTTACCTCGAATGACCGGCCATTTCTCTACACAAATGATAGTTGAGATATTGAAAAATAGCTAGAAGGTCACTGTATTGAAGGCCAGCATTGTGCCAGCTCAAATCAAAATCCTTTTCTCGGTTCTCCTTCTTGTGGAGCACCACGAAGCATGTGTCAAAGTCATCCGGGTCTTCCTCCACCCGCTGTAGGGCTTCCTTCAAGGTCAAGATGACGTTCGGGCTTCCCGGTCTGTTGTTTTCCCTGACTAAGTTCTCCCAATCGTCTGGATAATTTTTCATAAAGTATACCCTTCTATTTGGTCAGAGACTGGTACTTTTGATTGGACATTCACGCAAAAACCCCTAGCACGCTGCATATTATATAGCCCAATATCCTTATTCACTCCGGCCACGCCCTTTGGATCATTGGTTAGGTACTTGGTAAAATCATCAATGCCTTCTCGGCACTTCGTCATGGTTAAATACCCGCTGTGCTTATCTACCAAGGTCACACACTTCCCTCCTATCCCGCAGATCGTCATAAACACCACTAGATACATCATTGTCTCATTCCCCTTTCGGCTTGTTCGGCCTCGGTCGGACAATCAAGACAAGGCAATACCTCATCCAACACTGGCCTTTCACAACGGGCTTTGATCTTCCAAGGTCCTTCGACCATTTGCCGGATCTTCGCCTGCTCCTCCGGCGTCTGTAATGCCTTTTTGGTTTCTCCAATCCAAGAATCGCACTGAGCCTCTGTCTCCAGAGTCCGCTCACTGAGTGCGATACAAGTGGGTCCGGTGTCTCGATCTCCACCCCAGTCATTGATAGGGCTTAGAAAACAAAGCAAAAAGACAGCTGTATACATGTTATCCTCCTCGGTTAAAATTTATCTGGGTCCAACCCAGCATCCACGAAGGCTGTAGGATCTTTCCTCGATAGCTCGGCCAAGTTCAGCTCGTTCCCTCTTCGATCCACAAACCGATCAAGGGTCAATCCGCCGTCCCGAAACAATTTGGCTTTCGTCTTCCCCAAGACTTCCTCCTGAAAATCTGACGGTTGCCGCTTGAGCCATTGCTGATAGGTTGTAGCTGCTGGCACCGTTCCAATATTGACTCGTGCCCAAGCTTTCTTTTCGAATTTGATGAGTGAATTCCTCTCACTTGGGCTCAAGGCTTTCCACTGCTCTGCTCCTATTCTATCCTTTGCGGCCTGTCTAAAGTCAAGCTGGCGTTTATTCCCTCTGACAAATGGCCGTTCGCCCACTACCTCAATGATGCCGTCAATATCGAAGACCCCAACCATGAGGCTTCGACAATTAGGATGGGCAGGTGGCCGTGCATACTCCGGCTTCAACTTCGGCTCCCCAGCCGGTATGGGGTCATCACCTACCGCAACCAAATGGCCATCCCTCGCACGACATATTGCTGAGGTCCTGCCGTCCAGTGTACTAGTCCAACGCAAAAAGGATACTACATCATCATTTGTTTCCCAAACCAATTCCCTGGAGGCATTGCTGACATGGTTGACCGCCGTTCGCACGATGGTCTCTGCGTTGGACCGAGTCAAAGACAACACCCCATCAGTAAACCCTCTGGCCTTCGTCCCGGCTATCCGGCGCATCATCTCATCAACGGTTTCCCCCTGGATAATCCCCAGCTGAAGGGCTTCAATAGTCCGGGCTTGATCGATCTTGCGCAGCGAATCGAACCACTGACTGAGGTTCTTGGCTGAAGCCGTCCCTCCGCTGAAGGGTTTCTTGAACACCCGGTCATTCAGCTTCTCTAAGGCCACTGCGGCAAATTCGATCTGGACTGGTATTGTGGCCTCCATCATCCGCTGTTCAAAGTCAATTTCAAGTTTGGCTAGTTCTCTGAGTGAAGGCTTTAGTTGCTCGGAGAGACTGCCCAAGGCAATCTTGCGTGCGGTCCGAAGGTCTTTGACTAAGGCTTTCCACCGCAACGTAGAAAAGTTGGCAGGCTTCCCTTCAAAGCCCTTCAACTTCCGGCGAAGCTTCTTGCTGAGGTCCTGGTCTGCCTTCTCGATGTTGCGAATGATCCGCTTGACTTCGCCTGCGGTGAACCGGCGAATGCCTATTTGGTGTCGTATCGCTGCGTCAAAATACTCTTGATTAGCGTTTGCCACGTGTCCATACCTTGTTAAAGTATCGAACCAACTCAGGGTTGCGCATCATGACTTCCATAAGCCCGTTGGCCATCTGATTGACCACCCGCTCCTCCGGGTCCTTCGCTGCCAACCCATAAATGTAATATATTGCGTGGTTCAACTCATGCAATACCACGTTGGCCTGCTCTACGTCAGGCAATCCTGTTTGCACTAAGATTTTATGCTGGTCTGGCGCGTATTCGCCTTCAACCCCGTTTTCTCCGGCTAGATCCGGGACAAGGAAAACCTCAATTTTCTGGTAGCCAACTTGTATGTATCTCGGTGGTTTGGTTTGGCTCAGCCTCGTTGAGGTTTTCCCGGCGTCCTGCTCTGGCAACACCTTTTCTCGTGGAAGGGTTGTGGCCTTATTCTTCATTCTCATTTTCGTCTTCCTCTTCTTTGGTCAAGGTTGGGTTGGCCTCTTCGTCTATCACCAATTCCGCCAGCTTGCTCAACTCCTCCTCAATCAACTCTGCGTCTGCCTCCATGTCGAAGTCATCTGAGAGCACTCCCCGGCGCATAAGTTCAGTCAAGTAGGCCCTCCGACTGATGTCACGGTTCTTTCGGCTTTCCCGCAAGGTGGTCAGGTCATCAGAGTTGATCTCATCCGGTCCGAAGTCGGTGCTGATGACGACTGTGCCGGGGTTCTCTATCTTCATCCATTTTGCTGTGTATAACAAGGCCAAATTGAGCGCATCAATAAACCGTACCGTCATGTCTTGAAGTGGGCTCGTGGCCTCGGCTCCATCCATAGCCCTGGCGGTCGCTGTTTCCCCGCTCGGTTTCTTCTTCATAAACTCGCTGCCGTAATCCATCATCTGTTGTTCAAGGTCGATGAGGTCTTTTCGGCCACTCTCAATTGCGTTCCCGGTATGCTCGACATAATAAAATTTACTTTGCGGGTCAGACGAAGCCAACAAGGTAAATGGTCCCACCACCAGCTTCGTGGTTTCTGCCGATCCTCCCGATGAGGCAAGAATCGGAAACCGCGCCACTGTGAGGATACAGCGTTGATCACTTGTTGATTGCCAATGGGCGATGTTTAAGTCAACTAGATCAATCAACGGTGGCTTATCTTCGACTTTGTAACGCACCAACGGGATAAAGTCCAAGTCATATTTGAAGGTTTCTTTTCTCACCCACTCTATCTTACCGTTGGATTGTTTTTCTTCCCGGTAAACCTCCTGCAGCCCAGGGGTAATCACTCGGATCTGCTGCTTGAATACCTCAGCAAAGCCCTCCATTTCCTGGACTTCTTCCTTGATGCGGACATGGACGTAAAATTGTTTGCCGTTTCGGATCTCGGTATGAGCGCAAATGACGTTCTCCGGCTTAATATGAACCCAATATGGTCGCAACCGCTCGGTCCGGTCGTTCTGTAAGGTCCGCTTGACCGGCTTCCCATCATCCGTCTCATCATTGCGTCGTGGGTATTCGATGAGCGCATAGCTATATGCCTTGGCTAGTCCATCACGAAACCAATTGCGTGCGAATACATTAAGGTTATTCCCCATCAAATCCACGTCTTCTAACAAATCCATGACTTCTTGGGGCATATCCTCGCTGTATTGAATGGGATCACTAAAGGGTTTGCCTACCCAGGTGTTGAGCGTTTGTTCGGTGACGTTGTATAGGGTGGCTGTATTGAGTCGCTCATTGTACCTGTTCGGCTCCTCCTCTGCGTGTTGAGGTAGATAGGTTTCTCCTGCGGCTCTCATCGCATCGGTGCCTCCCAAAACGGCTTCGATCTTCTCCCACTTTGGGAGCATTTCGTCATAGTCCCTGGATGTTTGTGATGGGTCGTTCGGGTCAATCTTTTCTTCTTTCATTTAGAATTTCCCTTGGCTAATTTGAGTGTTTTTCTTTCGTACCTCATACCGGGTTTCGTCCCCAGCATGATCTTCCGCCTCGGTATCCACGTCATCAGGGTCCTTGTCCGATCTCGGCAACATCGGCACCGTCCTCAGCCAATGTGTGCACGTATCGAAAATGAACAGCCCCTTATTCTCTCTTATTCCGGCGTAGGAAGGCAAGGCATTCTTCAACAAAGTGCGTATTTGTTCCCACCCTTGCTTGCGTGAGCCCTGTCCTTTGTCTGCTTTGTCCCACAAAACCCCCACCTTTTGCATCTCACCAGCCACTGACTTTTTCGGCTCATGCTCATCGAATATCGAACCGTCAGCCACCGACTCTTTCACCCTTCCGGCTATCCCCCAATCGGCTTCCCGGTCACGTATCCCCTGGGCAATACTCCCCGAAGCCATCTTGACCCCTTCGTTGGGGTTCCCGTTCCATCCATACCAATCAGCTATTCTGTATTTGTCCCCAGCCAAAATCCCGTACAGTCTTCCGTTGTACTCGAAAGGTTCCCCATTGGATGTTGCCCACCAGCCCACCGAGAAAGGCTTACTTGATCCGTGGTCATAAGACCGGCTAATGCGCCACCGCCATGGAATGAGGTGGAGTGGGATAGCAGGAACCCGATGAACCGCATCATTCCAAACATCGTCAAACATACCGCCAGCCACAATATTCCAATCACCATAAATCCATGCCCTTAATTCAGCGTGGTTGCGTGCCGCTGCCCGGATTCGCTGAATATATCCGGGGTCAGCGTGTAGGAGAATTCTGTTTTCAACTAAGTATCCTCGAATGGCCACGCGTGGTGGCTCAAGGTTGCCCTCCCTATCTCGACTGTCTCTGATAACCGGTCCGATGATCTCCCCATCGTTCAAGGGAAGTCGAAACCGGGCTTTGACGCAATTATGACCCACCCCGTATGGGTTGGTTGTGGCCCTCACCCGAAGAGGCATGCCAACTTTGGTGGACCGGTTGCACGAAAACATCTTGAGGTAGCCGGTCAGATCCGGCCAGGTCGTCAACTCCTCCCACCCAATCCAAGGGTAGGCGTGACCGTGATATTTCCAATAGTCTTTCTCCTTCAGGAAGTGACGAAACAACAGCGTTTCACCGCTTTCGAAGTGCCACGAATGGTCTGCCTTGTTATAAGTGGCCCCTTTGAAGATCTTGGGAAACCACCGCTCAGACTTTTCAATCACGTCACCCAACTCTGGAAAGGTCCGCCGAAACAACACCCCGCGCCATTCACGTCCCCAGCCCTTGCCGATCTCCTGAGCGAAGTCCATCAGCAAAGCATCGGTCTTCCCCGGTCCACGAGTCCCTTCATACAAGGCTTCAGGGTAGGGACAAGTCAAAAAGGCTTCTTGGCTTCCCGGTTGCGGTGCCCAAGTCGCTGTTTCCTCACGGCCATACGAATCAGAGACCACGCAGACCAATTCCCGGTCTTTGTTGACCCTCCACTGCGTCTGTTCCGCTGCGATGCTCACCTTGCTTGTAATCTCCGTGGGAAAGGTAGTTTGATTGGAGGCATTGGGCTATTCCGGCAATGCTCCTTCCGATAGACTTCTATGATTGTGTCCCAGGCCAGACGTATCCAACCTTCCGACTTGGGGTCACAAAGGCCCTTGCTATGGTGTTCAAGAATTCGCCGTTGGTTGACCGGTGAAGCCAGTTTCCAGTGCTTCAGGCACAAGAGATATTCCGGCTTGACCGGTACAACACAACGATAGGCGTGGCAGGTATTCATCATCAGCCCCCTACTTGTAAATCTTGCCCGCTGTCTCTCAATTCTTTGAATTTCCCCATAACCTCACCGAAGATCTCCTTGGCCACCTTCGCACAATAATCAGGGTCCAACCGGTCCCCGTACATTTGGCACAAGTGCTCCGCTGCGGCTCCGGCTGTGGCCTGCACACGATAGATAAGATCTTTGGCATCAACGGCTTGTCCCGGATCAACAACACCACGAGACATTAAGCCCTCCTTATGCGTGGAGTGAACCGACACCTCAAACACGTATTTGCCGCTGTTCGGCGTGTTTGGATCACCGTCGATCCCGGCAGCAACTTTCTTCATGGTGATGGTGACTCGATTGGTGGGTAAAGTCGGATCTTGTAGGACTTTCTTTTGCCGGGTCATCACGATGTACCCGTTGTTTGGATCTCGAAACGGCTTGCGCTTGTTCATGATTATCCTCATATGACCTCCCAGTTGGTTTAAGTGTAAAATCCTAGTGTACCTGCCGAAGGAACAAAAGTCAATTTCATTTTGTCCCCTTGAATTCGCCTTCCCATTGATCCGGCGTTATGGTCTGCCGGTCCCGGACTACCAACACCCCGCCAGTCGTATTGACCTCCAATGACGCGCCCTTGTCCCGGTAGGAAGGATCAACCCGTTTCGCCTCAAGCTCAAGTAACCGGTCGGAGTACACCCGCCTTGTTCCTACCTTGCCATCCTTCCCAAACACGTCCTCCTCCACCCCTTCCACTGCCCTGCGATAAACTTCTTGTCTGATTCGATCCCGGTACAGGTGCACGGCCTCTTCGAACATGGCCGAAAACTCCGGGTGATTCTTCCTAAATGCGTTGACCGTGTCGTAGCTGACCCCCACTGCCTTCGCTGAATGGGTGATGCGTCCTGTCTCGGCAAAACGGTCACAAAACGCAAGCCACAGATCCGGGGTAAACTTGCTGCCAACACCGGGCACGTTTTGATAAGAGGCTCGTTGATCCCTCACGTCTGGCTTAAGGCTCGGCCTCGGCTCCGGTACTGCGTTCTGAGGCATTTCCTCGACAATTGGGGCCACCTTCGCCAGATACCTCGGCTTCGGTAATCCGGCAGCATGGTCCTCATCAGCAAGCAAAACCTCCGGCTTCAAACTTCGCTCAGCCTCGATCTCCGCCTTGTAAGACGGCTCCTTGAATTCTATTTCGTGCTCCCTCTCTGGAGGCACAACCATTGAGGCTAGGCTTCTTGCCGGTCGATCCGGCTGGTCATTCCATCTTGGTTTTCGTGCCATTGTGTCCTTCCCTTCTCATATGGAAATATGCGCGCATGTTGTCAACTCGGTCGCAGTTGGATGGATTCTACCGGCTCAATCGATATGAAGTCAAGAAAGTCCCCATATTCATATGCTCACAGCCCAAGGGATAACCAAGGAGAAGAGAAGGCCCCGTCGCCCTCCGGGTAATACGTAGTTCAACTGACTCGAAAAGTTTTGGGTTCAAAAGCCCAACGCTAAGCTGTACGGAACAACGAAGTCTTGGCTAGGCAAAATTGCGTTTTATCCAAAACTATCCAAAACCTGTCTCTAGTCCAATCGGTTTTGGTTTATACTGTATATATCTCTTTTATATAATATATATAATATATACATATATACGCTAACCAGGGTAAACCCCGGCGATTTCGAATGACCTAAAACCCAAAACCCAAAGAACATTTTCACCTAACCTCTTGATTGGGCAGTGGAATCCTGCGGTTTTGGGTTTCTCCAGGTTTCGGGTTCATTTTCCGGCCTATCCAAATCCATGACCCCTCCTTTTACGTAGAAGGCTTTTGCCTACGGGTAAACCAACCTAACACTCATTACGTATCCACTCATTTTCACCGGCTTTCCCGGCCTATCCAAAACCCTCGTCAACTCAGCGTTATTACGTACACCCAGCCCAAAGAAAAAGGCCCAAGTGCGAACCTCGCTGAGGTCCGTTCCTGAGCCTTGATCCTTCCCTTGTCGGGTGGGAACCTACATCAAGCCTGCTAAGACTCTTTTTGTTTTGTTCTGTTTAATCCAACAAGTGGCTTGGGGAAACTCTACTAGGTATTCTTCACAGCAAAATCGCCCATCGTAGTCCCTCGCCGCTACCGTGCCGGCTTGACCTAAAGGAACCACTTGCGCTGCCGTTCTCATCGCCTTCTCCTACGCTATCCTGCTTTGA
>Ga0210044_10001635_pt1 | contig 34288 bp, 46 predicted proteins | sample CryGey13umfilter_2_FD_183959 | JGI IMG/M metagenome (GOLD analysis project Ga0210044, IMG submission 183959) | Groundwater microbial communities from aquifer in Utah, USA - Crystal Geyser 4/9/14 3 um filter (SPAdes) (version 2) | ecosystem: Environmental > Aquatic > Deep subsurface >...
AAACGGGCAACCGCATGCCTAGGGGCTTTGCGGGGAATTTATGCTCTGAAACGCCCTAGGCATGCAAAACACGAAACGGGCAACCGCATGCCTAGGGGCTTTGCGGGCGAAAACACATGATTTTTTTCTCTGAAACGCCCTAGGCATGCAAAACACGAAACGGGCAACCGCATGCCTAGGGGCTTTGCGGGCGAAAACACATGATTTTTTTTGCATCCGAAAAACTTCTTTTTGGATAGAAAAAAACCTCACGTGATTCACGAAACGGGAAACGGAAACGGTACGTTTTTAGAAATAAAAATTACAGAAAATGATTAGCGTGAATATACGCTACACACATTTAAAAACATGTTAAAACTATGTATAATAGCTTGGTCTATAGAAGTATATGACACACATGATGGATACTGTCAATTTAATAAAGGAGTAACTATATGTCAAAATTTATACCGTTGAATCAAGAAGTTAGAACACACATATCTACAAGAGAAGCAGCTTTTCATTTAAACAGAAGAGATCAGACTTTACGCAAATGGGCATCTCTCGGGGTCGGTCTTGTGGAGCCGATACATGTTGGAAACCGACTGGCCTGGCCTGTCAGAGAAATTAAAAAAATACTTGGGCTGGATGCTTGACAGTAACTTTTATTACGAGTAGTATGATCGTCAATGCAAATTCGCATTGATAAAAGGAGAACGAAATGAGTAATTTTTTTGGTTTGACACCGCAGGAAATGGCAGATGCAACTAGACTTAAATATGATGTTGTGTCAGTGCCAAGGATTTTTAGAGATGTTTTCGGAGCTGATCATGTCGCTGGGTTTGCTGCTGATTTTGATCATGCGATTCTGTTTGATGATTTTGTGGTTCATGTTACTAAAGACGCGACGTACAATGTTTTTAGTACAAGCTTTATCGATCCGTTTGTGCTTCGTGTAGCAGATGAAAATGGCGATAATTTTGTTCTTGACACTGGAGACATTTTCTCGGAGTTCGGTACAGATCATGTCGCTTTCAGGGCTGATTATTCTGGAGATGCTTTTGTTACTGCGAGTTGGGATCAGGGGTTTTTTAATAAAGATGTGGGCGTGTTCATTTTTGAAGATTTGGACACTGTTAACTTTTATGACAGGATTTTTAACTATGCAGAAGATTCTTATTCTGATTTATTTCCAGTCAACGTAGACACACAACAAATTCAAGGGTTTAATGCCAGAGTGTATAATGATCATTCTGCTCTTGGAGAAAAAAATGGCGATATTTTCTTTTACGATGGAGAAGATATTGAATTTGTTGGAGCAGCAGATTCTCTTCTGTTTGATGCTGTTTTTGCAGGTTTTTGATTAATCCACCACGCCTCACGGCGTGGTATAATTGGAAAAAGGAAAAAGGAAAGGAAATAACTATGTTGATAGAGACAAAAAAAGGCATGATTGACAGTGCACTACTTGATGTAAGAGATATAGTAACGACTGAAGATAATGCGCGTGTAATTTCTACAGAATGGTCGCTAAATGGCGATCTTGTGCGTCGCGATGTTTCTGTGAATATACTTCGCGGACTAGAGCTTTGTAATTCAATTAATGAGGATATAAATAATGGCTAACACACAGGCAATAGCAAAAACTTTACGTGTTGATCTTTTGGACGGACTACATGCTTTTGGCCCAAGCGTTATCCGCGCTGGTACAACAGCAGATAGTTTTAACATGGCGCTTTATCTTGATACAGCAACGCTGGACGCAAACACGACAGCATATACAGCGACAGGCGAACTCGCAGCTACAGGCGGCTATACTGCTGGCGGCAAAACGGTTGCTAATGCAACGGCTCCGGCGAATACAGGGGGCACCGGTATTGTTGCGTTTTGGACTCCGTCAGCCGCAGTATCGTGGACTTCTTTCACGTCCAGCGGCTCTTTTGATGCATGTCTGCTTTATAACAATACAAGCGCAGGCAAGAATGCTGTTGCAGTTTTCACTTTTGGCGCACAGTCTGTGACTGCTGGTACTTTTAATATAAATATGCCGACAAACGATCTTGCAACTGGGTTAATCAGAATTTCTTGACATGGAGATGAATTATGTCGGCAGTTTTAAACAGAAATACAAAGGAGTTAAAGAAGTCAGTCAATGAACCGGATTATCCTGTTGCAGACTGGATACACAACCCGGACTTGAGCGCTGTTGATGGTTTTCAGTCGAAATATTGGGTGATTTCAGGGGATTCTGTCAGCTTGATGGACTTAGCGAATAGAGACGCGGTAGATGCAGCAGAGCTTGCAGCAAGCAGGAATTCTTCGGTTGCATCGTTACTTGATGAAGAAAGTATAACGAGAGCTGTTTCGCTTCGTATTTTTGACGAGTTTTCTATACATGCTGATCGCATTAATTTTTTAATTTCTTCAATTCAAAACTCTTCGAACATGACAGAGCTAAAAGCTGCGTTAGCATCTGTTCAGCCTATTCCGCGGAAAATCATCGCGGACGTTATTACAGAAGTAAGTAGTAAACTTGGGGTTAAATAATGGCGACAGCAGAGATTATATTACCGTTGCTTGGCGGAGTGCGCGATTCTAATGATCCTCCAGGACTTCTGTTCACATTGGCAGGTCGTCCTTATCTTGCTTTTGACAGTGCGACTGATGAGTTGTTGCTTTGGTCTTTCAGATTGCCGGATAATTATGCAAGTGGATTAACGATAAAGTGCCAATATTCCATGGCATCATCAACCATTGATAACGTTGCGATACGAACGCAGGTTATGGCCGTTGCTGCTGCTGCGGATATTCTTACAGATAGCTTCGATATTCTTGATAAGTCTTCTGATTCAATTGTGCCAACAACCGCCGGCATTATGAAAGAAATTACCCATGCACTGACAAATATTGATGATGCGGCCGCTGGTAGTTATCTATCTCTTCAACTTGGAAGAGAAAATACAACGACTGGTGTAAACTCGTCCGGTGACATGTTTTTGTGGGCTACTTCTATTGTTTACACGACTATATAAATGTCAGTAGATTTTCTGACAGGCAATACATCACGTTACTATACAGTACCTGATAGTTCTGACTTTACACTACCGGACTCAGACTGGGCCTGGGTTGTATCGGGTGTATCGACAAATACTAGTGGCAGTCATTTTTGTGTCAGCACTGGCAGTCTTGGTTCTTCTTACAATTTATATTTTTCGGATGGCGGAATTCCCACAAGTTCATATAAAGGACTAGTTGCACAAAATGTAAATGCTCCTGTATTTATCAACGAACCGTTTATTTTGTGTGGCAGGCGTATCAACGGACTTATGGATGTTGCCCACGTTCATATTGGTGAATCAACGATTCACAAGAAAGGAGCAATAAATCTTGCTGGGACTACAAGTGATGCCGGGGCTGTACGCATAGGTGATAACTCGTTCGGCGGTAATTTTTTCAACGGCCAGATTACATACGTCGCTCTTGTTAAAAACGGGTTTATTTCTGATGATGATCTGATAGCGATGGCAAATGGTGCGTCACTGCTTTCTATGTCTTTTGCGCCAAAAATTGCAGAGATTTTTCATTTACGGTCTTCGATTACTTCTGTCACAACGGGGTTAATTAATGGTCATGTAGCATCAAGAGTAGGGACAGGTTACGGCACAGATACAACGGATTTATCGAGTGTATACACAGGTGATGTTTATCTTCTTAATGCTACTGCTGCCAGCGGTGATACCAACATATCTCTTACTGGTCAAGGTTTAAGCTTTAGTCAGGGGTTGGTTGCAGGTAGCATTGATGTTGGGTTGATTGGTCAAGAGTTAAATGTTGGGCAGGGATTGCTTGGCAGTGGTGTTGATGTTGGGTTGATTGGTCAAGGGTTAAGCGTTGGGCAAGGGTTATTGTCGGGTAACGTTGATATTGGGTTGATTGGACAAGGGTTAAGTGTTGGTCAAGGATTGCTTGGCAGTGGTGTTGATGTTGGGTTGATTGGTCAAGGGTTAAATGTTGGTCAGGGGTTATTGTCGGGTAACGTTGATGTTGGGTTGATTGGACAAGGTTTAAGCGTTGGCCAGGGGTTTGTAACTGTCCCTGGAGTTGTTAATGTTACACTTGATGGACAATCGTTAAGCGTCGGGCAAGGGTTATTGTTTGGTGGCGCTGATGTTACACTTGATGGACAGTCGTTAAGCGTTGGCCAGGGGTTTGTTGTTGGTGAGGTTCCCGCTCCTGGGGTTTTTAACATTACACTGACTGGGCAAACCCTGGGCGTTGTCCAGGGGATATTGGCTGGTGGCGTTTATGTTGGGTTGACGGGTCAAGGGTTAAGTGTTGATCAAGGGTCGGTGTTTGGTAGTCTTGATGTTGGGTTGACGGGTCAAGGGTTAAATATTGATCAAGGGTTACTTGGCAATAGTCTTGATGTTGTACTGACTGGACTCGATTTGGGTGTAGATCAAGGGGTTGTTGTTGGTGAGGTTCCGGCTCCTGGGGTTATTAATGTTACACTTGCTGGACTTGATTTGAGCCTTGGTCAAGGGGTAGTATCTCTCTCTGGCATAAGCAACGTGGCACTTTTGGGACTGGATTTGGGATTGGGTCAAGGTTCTGTCGTTGGATTTGTAAGTGGAGCAAGTTTGCCTTCAGTTGTGGATATAATTGTTGGATTGGCGGTAACTAACATAGAGGTATCGGGATGACATTAAAATTATACACAAATACAGATGTGCTTATAACTCTAATCCCGGGAACCGGTTTTATCATGACTGATGTTGTATTTGTATCTGTAAATTTCACAAAAATAGATGGCACTGCGTCTTTAACGCTTACGTCTGGAACATCGGCAGTTGTGCTCGGAAGTTCAAGCATTGATGTTAATATCCCGGATTCCGGGGGAATTGATCAAGCAGGTGTGTATAAACTAAGAGTTACAATGATTGATACCGTCGGAAATATTCGCGGGTTAACACCCGACACAGAAAATTTAATTTTTTATTAAAATGCCTAGACTTATATATAGCAAAGAGTCTGTATTAGCAGACTGGAAAACCGGAAAGTATACGATGAAAGATTTATCATCAAAGCACAGAATATCAACAGCTACTGTGCATAGACTTGTGTCTGGTGTTGAAAAAACAATAGGGGTTCTCGTGAATAAACAGTTAGAAATAAATCAGGAGCTTGCTCAACACAGCGAGAAAGAGGTAAATTTATTTAGATACGAAGTAGAAGACAGAACGAAATACATAAAGTTTTTTAACAATGCAGCTATAAAAAACACAGAGCAGGCAATGCTTGCAGATTGCAACGGACAAAATGACTATCGCACAAGAGCAGAGACAATATCAAAAGGTCGAGAGGTTGTGCTCGGAAAGACACCGGATGTAACAATTAATAATACCAATGCACAGACTGATACAAAGATATCTTACGAGATAGTACGCTGAGAATAAAGCTTACAGAACCGCAGGCGGATTTTGTTTTTAGTGAGCACGCTCACCCGCTGATGTGCGGTGGGCTTGGCAGTGGTAAAAGTGAAGCTGCTACTTTGCGTCTTGTTCATCTTGTCACGCAAGACCCTGGAATTGATGTGTCACATTTCTTCCCTTCATACAGACTTGCAAAACGTCGGGGCTTTAACGGTACTGTAAATCACTTAAAAAAGCTTGGATTAAAATTCATTGTCAACAAGTCAGACCTGACGATTTTCATTCCACAGCTCGGCAGCACAATCTATCTTGAAACCTATCATGATCCTGATGCAATTATTGCATACGAGATATCGCACGCAGTTATTGATGAGCTAGACACTGTCAGCTATGAAACTGCTGAACACGTTTGGAGAAAAGTAACTGAGCGCGTACGTCAGAAATGCACACATAAATCAGGTAACACTATAGGATGTGTAACAACCCCAGATCATGGTACGTCAGGTTTTTGCTATGCAACATGGGGAGAAGGTCAAAATGTAGATGATGGATATCACTACATAAAAGCAGGCACAAGATCAAACAGTTTTTTGCCCGAGGGATACGTTGATCAGATCGCTAAAAATTACGATCCGATTATGTTTGAAGCATTTATCCACGGCGGGTGGGTATCTTTTACACAAAACAAGATTTATCATTTCTTTGATAGAACAAAACATGATACTGATCGTACAATAACAGCTTTCGACACGCTGCTGCATATTGGATTAGATTTTAATGTTGGCGGATGTTGTGCGGTTGTTTTTGTTGTTGAAAATAATAACATTATTGCAGTTGATGAGTTTACAAGTTACGATACGAGAGATTTTGTGAATAATCTTTCAAGATATGCAGGAAAAAAAATTATCGTTTATCCCGACGCTAGCGGCGGGAGCAGGCACACAAACGCCACAGAATCAGATTTGAGTATTATTACAAGATCAGGTTTTCAGGTTTTGGCTCATTCATCTAATCCGTCAGTTAGAGACAGAATCAATGCAGTCAACGGTTTGCTAGCGAATAACAGAATTAAGATAAACACTTCTAAATGTCAGAATTTAACGAACGCGCTAGAAACGCAGGGATATACTGAGCGCGGAGAACCTGAAAAATGGAGCAAACATCCGGCGACAGACGATTGGACAGATGCGGCAGGGTACATGATAAATCATAAATATCCTGTGCGGATAAACACAACGAGAACAGCGATAGTTAGCGGAGCACTAAAACAAGGCTAAAAATGAACATAACAATCAAGCACAAAGATTATATCAATATGCAAACGCGCTGGGAGATGTGCCGCGCGGCTGCAGAAGGTGAACACGCGGTTCATGAAAAAGGAGAAATGTTCTTGCCCAGGCTTGAGAACGAATCTGCACGAGCATATCAGACAAGACTAAAAATGACTCCGTTTTTCAATGGTGTGTGGAGAACAATTAGTGGATTGAAAGGAATGATTTTTCGCAAGCGGCCGATTATTGAAGTGCCGACGGCACTAGATAATTTGTTAGAAGATATTGACCTGGGCGGGACTTTTTTTGATACTTTATTGCAACGTGTTACTGAAGAATCACTGACAGTAGGGCGCGTCGGTCTGCTTGTAGATTATCCTTTTGTCAAAGAAGGAATGACATTAGCAGATGCTGCATCTTCTTCTACACATTCTTACGTAAAGCTGTATAAAGCAGAAAGTATATACAACTGGAGTGTCGAGAAAATAGAAGGACGCGTAAATCTTGCACGAGTGTATCTTGAAGAATCAATAGAGATTCGTGACAAAAAAGACGAATTCAAAGTTGAAGAAGATAAACGTTACAGAATTCTTGATATTTTCGGCGGCGTGTATCGGCAAAGATTATTCAAGATTGATGGAGATAAAGCAGTTTTGCTTGATGAAGTGTTTCCTAAAATGAACGGTAAATTTATGTCATTTATACCATTTCTTGTGATCGGTACAGATGATATCGGCATGGACGTAGACGCTCCGCCTCTAATCGATCTGGTAACTACAAATTTTCATCACTATCTGCAAGCAACGAGCTATGAGCGCGGCTGCTTTTTTAGCGGATTGCCGACAATGTTCATTAGTGGGGTTGATTCGCTGGATCAGGAAGGTAATCCCGTGGAAATCAGCATCGGCGGGGCTTTTGCTAATATATTGCCGCGGCCTGAGGCGAAAGCCTATTTTGTTGAAGTTGCAAGCGAATTTAACGCACTAAGAACAAATCTTGAAGACAAAAAAAGAGAAATGGCCGTTCTTGGAGCAAGGATGCTTGAGCAACAAAAATCTTCAGTTGAATCGGCTGACACTATATCAAAAAGACAGTTTGGAGAAGAGTCTACGCTTGCAGCGATATCAATCACAATAAGTAATGGAATGACAAGGGTTTTGCGTTGGTTGGCTGATTGGGAGAACGTTACAGGAGATATAAAAATAAATCTTAATACAGACTTTATGCCAAGTAAAATGTCATATCAAGATATGACTGCTTTAGTGAGCGCGTGGCAGTCCGGGGCTTTTTCTACAGAGATTCTTTTCAGTAATCTGCAATCAGGCGAGATAATTCCAGTCGAAGTAAGCTTTGAAGAAGAACAAGAAAGGATTAAAAGTGCATCGCCTTTATTTGCACCGCAGATATGAAAAAAGTCGATGATACTATAGCAGTATCACTTGACGTTCTTAGGCATAGCGCAAGTATAGAAGGCAAGGTTTCAAAATTGCTTGAAAAGATGCGAAAGGATGTAATGGCTTCTTTGTCACAAGTAAATCTTGACAAGATAACGCGCAAAAGACTTAATGCGTTATTGCGTGAAACTGATCAAATTATTTCTGACAGCTATGACAAGTCTCAGGAAGAGTTAAGTAAATCATCTACTGAAATAGTTAAAGTATCTGCAAAGCAGGCAGCAGAAGCATTGTTAGTATCTGTTCCGAGCAAAACAGTTTTAGAATCTATCGTATCAGATACGCTAATAGAAGGCGCGCCGTCAAAATTGTGGTGGTCGAAGATGAAATCGGATACGGCTTTCAGATTCGCTTCTGCTGTTAGAATGGGCGTGGCGCAAGGCGAGACAATGCAGCAGATATCATCAAGAATAAGTGACATTAACGATCTAGCAGATCGTAACTCTGTCTCGTTAGTGCATACTTCTGTAATGCAAATTCTGAATGATGCAAGAACAAAAGTTCAGGAAATGCACGCTAATGATAAATCAGAAACAGTCTGGCTGGCTACTCTAGATAGCAGAATTTGCATTCAGTGCGCACCGCGCGACGGTCTTAGATGGAAGACGCTAAGCAAAAAGCCTGTAGGACACTCTCTGCAATGGATACATCCGCCTGTGCATTTTTCTTGCAGATGCACGACCTATCCTGAAACGGCATTAACGGATACAGAGGGTGGGGGCAGAGCAAGTGAAACCGGAGTACAGTCTGGTTCGACTACTTTTGAAGAGTATCTAAACAGACAGCCGAAGGAATTTGCAGATGAAGTGCTTGGGAAAGGAAGAAGCGAGCTTTTCAGATCAGGGAAGTTGACTTTAAGAGATTTGGTGAGTGGTCGTGGAGCCCCTTTGTCACTTGACGAATTAAAAGCCAAATATGACCAGACTTGACATAGCCAAAAAGATGTGGATAATCACGAAAGATTTAAAAGGTTTAACGAATAAAAAGGTAAAAATATGTCACTAGCACTTGTTCTTGATGAAGCACCTGATGATACTCTAAAAGATTTTTACATAGAAAAAGACGGCAAGTTTCATCTCGATGTAACAGGAATAGAAGACACTGATAAAATGAGAATCGAACTTGCAACTGTAAAACGAGAAGCAGCAGAGAGACGCAAAGCAGCAAAAGACCTTGAGGAACGCTACGCAGGAATTGATATTGAAAAAGTCAAGGAGATGATGGCAAGACTTGACAAAGATGGGGAAGCAAAGCTTCTGGCCGAAGGCAAAATAGATGAGGTTTTTAATAATCGTACTAAAAAAATGCGCGAGGATTTACAAAGACAGATAGATGATGCACAAAGCAAAGCTATAGCTGCTGAATCAAAAACGAAACAATACAGTCAAAGAGTTCTCGATGATAGAATCAGAGATGCAGTTACTGGAAAAGTGCACGCAAGTGCTGTAAAATCAGGGGACGTTTTAAGAGCTGCACGAGAAAAATTTACGTTGAACGAGAACGGCGATGCAGTGCAGTTGGATTCTGATGGGAATATTGTTCTTGGAAAAGATGGCAAGACACCGTACAGCCCTGCAGAATGGCTTGAAAATATGGAAGTAATCGCACCACATTGGTTCCCTGCTAACGCAAGCGGTGGCGGAGCAAACGGAAGCAGCGGTTCTACAGTTAGTAAAACTATGAAGAGAGCGCAGTTTGAATCACTGCAAGATAGAGATAAATCAGCAGCAGCAAAACAATATCAAATTATAGATTAAGGTAGTGCTTCAAGTAGAAGCAATGGTTTTAGGACCGCGATGGTCATTATTTTTTTGACTAATTTAAAGGACTTAAACCATGGCTTCACCAAATACATTAACAAATCTAATCCCTTTCTTATACTCCGCTGCTGATGTTGTCAGTCGTGAGCTTGTTGGTTTCATTCCAGCAGTAACACGAGACAGTCGCATAGACAGCGTAGCACTCAATCAAACCGTCAATGTCCCGGTCGTCGGAGAAATTACACCGGTATCAATCACACCAGCAGCAACCGCGCCGGACACTGGAGGTTTTGCTCCCGGAAATGTCACTGTAACTATTAGCAATCAATTTGCTGCTCCGATCGCGTGGAACGGAGACGAAGAAGTAGCAGTCAGCGGAACAGGACTTCTTGATAATGTGATGACTCAACGTTTTGCACAAGGCATGCGGGGAATTGTAAACAAGATAGAAGCAGACCTGGCTGCGCTACATGCAGAAGCATCACGCGCTCATGGTACTTTCAATATTCAGCCTTTTGGTACAGCAGGTGATTTGTCAGATATGGCGGAAGTCATAAAAATCCTGGAAGATAACGGAGCCCCGCAAACTGATTTGCGCGCTGTACTGTCAAGTACTGCTATAGCAAATATTCGCGGTAAGCAGTCAGCGCTTTTCAAAGTCAATGAAGCTGGAACAGATCAGCTTTTACGTCGCGGAATCATCGGGGATATTTTTGGAGTTGGACTTGGTCAGTCATCACAAGTAAAAACCGGTGTCGCTGTTGGAACTGGAGCATCTTATACAACAAATACAGCGGGTTACGCTGTAGGTGCAACAGCTATCACATTGATAACAGGCACAGGCACAATTCTTGCAGGTGATATTATAACGATCGCTGGAGACACTAATAAATATGTTGTCAAAACTGCATTAACCGCAGGCGTTGTTACACTTCAAGAGCCAGGGTTAAAAGCAGCCATTCCAGGATCAGCAAAAGCAGTTACTGTAGTCGGCGCTACTGATCGCAACATGGTTTTTAGCAGATCGTCGATGATCCTTGCTACACGTTCACCATACATGCCAAGCGGGGGTGATCAGGCTGATGATGTTACAACAATCACTGATCCCGTTTCCGGACTTGGTTTTCAAGTCGCAAGTTATTCACAATACCGACAGCGTCACATAGAAATATCAGCAGCATGGGGCGTAAAAATGATTGCAGGAAGGCACGCAGCATTGTTAATCGGCTAAATTGTTATAAACATCACTCGTTTAAAAGCGAGTGATGAATTTAGCAGACTGAACGGAAAGCGAAAAAAATGATTATTGTAGAAGACGGTACAGGTTTAGTAAATGCAGAAAGCTACGTTTCAGTTGCTGACGCAACCGTCTATCACAATAATATTGGTAATGCCGCGTGGTCGGCTTTGGCAAATGATGAAATTCGCGAGCAATTGTTACGCAAAGCTACTGCTTTCATGCTTCAGCGTTACCGATCAAGCTGGAATGGTTGGCGCAAAACTACTACACAGTCGCTTGATTGGCCGCGTTCTCTTGTACAAATCAAAGATGCAGTTTCGTTGAATTACTATGATGATGCGAGTGTCCCTGAACTTGTAAAGAATGCGTGTTCATCTTTAGCGCTAAGGGCTTCAACACAAATATTGCTTGCTGATGAAAAGCGGGCAAAATCAAGCGTCACGATTGGGCCTATCAGTACAACTTACGATCCATTCAGCAGCCAGTCTATAAAATATAAAGAAATCGACACAATGCTTTCACCGTATTTCAATACCACCGGTTTTCAAGTCAGGATGGTGAGAGGATGAGTTTTGATTATGCAGATGTTGCCAGAGATGCTCTGGATATCATTACAGAATTTGGCACAGATGTGACAATAACGAAAATTGAATCAGGCACGTATGATACGAAGACCGGAGAAAATGCGGTTTTTGCTGATGGATCAAAGGCTAAAGGTATAGTTTTCGATTTCGGCACAGGCATTTCTACCATAAGCGGAAACTTGATACAGTCTGAAGATAAAAGATTATTGCTTGAAGCAGCGGCAAAGCCTGAATTTAACGATGTATTCACTGCTAACGGCAAAACGTATTCACCCGTCAGCATAGGCGAAATTAATCCCGCCGGGATTACTGTTTTATTTGATATACATGTGAGAGCTCATTAAAAATGAGCAACTTCAAAGCAGATTTAACAGCATTTGCAAGAAAAGCAAAATTAAGCGTTGATGAAGCTGTTAAAGAAGTTGTCATTGAACTTCATGGAGAAATCGACAGAAGATCACCTGTAGGAAATCCGACTTTGTGGAAATCACCGGCACCCGCAGGATATGTTGGAGGCCACTTCAGAGCAAATAATCAATACAGGTTTGAAAAGTTGCCGAAAGGAATTATAGATGGTGTAGATGCTACAGGTGATGCTACAGTGTCAGCAGTCAGAGCAAGTATAGCATCAGCGCAAGCATCTGGAATTCACTATATAGCAAACAATGTTGATTATGCGATAGACATTGAAAATGGTTATAGCAAAACGCAGGCTCCGCAGGGCGTGTACAAACTTGCGATGATGTCTACTGTTTCAAAACTTAAAAAATTCAAGGCAAGATAGCATGTCAATAGTAAAGATAAGGGCTGCACTTGAAACAGCATTAAACAACATTACCCCGGCTATTTCTACGTCTTTTGAAAATGTGAAGTTTGTTCCGGTTTCAGGGACTGCGTATCAACAAGTCCACATTCTTTTTGCGACTCCGAACAATTCCGAGTTTGGCGCAAGACACAAAGAGCTTGGGTTTATGCAAGTGAAACTTATGTATCCAACTTCGGTTGGAACTGCTTCAGTTGCTGCACGTGCTGAATTGATACGTTCAACTTTTGCTCGTGGATCAACTTTCACTAACAGCGGGGTAAATGTGATCATAAGCAGAACACCGGAAGTAAAGCCGGGGAAAATTGAAGCAGACAGGTACGAAGTACCTGTAATAATAGAATTTTACGCAAACATGAATTAGGAGAAGCAAAAATGGCTATAGCATCGGGCATAAAAAAAATCACGTCTTTCAAAAAGCAGTCAGGACTGGGAGTCCCTGCATCTGGCACTGGCGGGAAGGAATTTCGTCGCACAAGTACTGTATTCAAAGCTGAACGAGATATGTATGAATCAAATGAGATTCAGTCTCATCATATGAGCACAGGAGCTGCGTATGGTTTGCAAAAAAGCGAAGGTACTGGAGACTTTGAATTGTCCCCCGGCACTTATGCAGATTTGTTCGCAGCATTGATTGAGAGAAATTTTGCAGCTATAACCCCGGGAGCTGCTGCGGCTGCTACAACAGTTGCTTTCGTGTCAGGATTCACTTACACAATAACGCGCGGAGCAGGTTCCTTTCTGACTGACGGCATAAAAGCAGGACATGTCATACGAATCAGCGGCTCTGGAATTAATGCAGCTAACGTAAACAAAAATTTATGGGTTGTGTCTGTTACTGCTCTTGTGTGTACTGTTTATGTAATTAATGAAACTCCCATGGTTCCTGAAGGGCCTATTGCTACTTACGTTCTTACAGTCGTTGGAAAAGAAACTTTTACCCCTCTGGCAGCGCATACAGAGGATTATTTCACAGTTGAAGAATGGTACTCAAATATCAGTAAATCAGAAACTTTTACAGATCAAAAAGTTGGAAGCGTATCTATTGATATGCCTTCGACTGGTGTAAACACTGGCTCTTTTGGTCTTGTTGGCCTTGGTCGAACAGTCGGAACATCTCAAGTTTTAACTAGCCCGACAGCAACGAATACAGGAATAACTGCGGCGATCAATGGTTTGATTATGATTAACGGCGCGGTTCAGCCAGCAGTTACAAGTTTTGCTCTGTCAGTTGATAAATCTGCTGAAAACGCAGGAGCAGTGGTCGGGTCGAATGTTGGAGCCGATGTGAACACTGGCCGGATCAGAGTGTCTGGCACCATTACTGCGCAATTCGATAGTACCACTTTGCGTGATCTGATAATTTCTGAAACGGTTGTGCCGCTTGATATTGTTGTAGCAGTCGATCAAACGGCGACTTCTGATTTTATTTCTTTTACAGTACCGGCAGTAAAACTGACAACTGACACGCCGGACGATGGAGAAAAAACCATAGTAAGAACATACACTTTTACAGCCGAATTTTTCGGCAGTGGTGGAGCTTCCATGGCACGTAGAAATACAATTGTACAAATGCAAGACAGCGCAGCTTGATGAAAAGGAAAAACATGAGAGAAGTATCTATCGATGATCTTGATTTATGCAAAGCTTCAGAAACGCCATACGAGTTTGAATATCTTGATGCGTCAGGCAAAGGGACTGGTATTTTTTTGTTGGTTATCGGAGCGCAATCAGATAAAGTAAAGAAATGGCGCAATGCAAGAATAAATCAGCAACGACAAATCGAAGCGCTTAACGAAAAACGAAAGCGTGATCCAGAGTTAAGAAGTGTCGAAGATGATATTCAGTTTGGAGTCGAATATATATCAATAAGAATCGTGGGATGGCGCGGTATATCTACGCCGTGGACTCCTGAAAATGCCTTGAAATTGTGCACGATAAATGATGAAATTCTTGATCAGGTTTCCAAAGCAAGCGAAACAATTACAAATTTTACCAAGAGCAAGTAGATATACTGCTTGCTTACGCAGAAAATGAATTTGATCTGGCAAAACCACAGGGCGACGGAGAAAGCCTGCGATCTCATCTTGAGATCGTCTGGAAAAAAACCGGAGTCAAGCCGGATCAACTTGATGTTGAAGAGCCCTTTTTTTATGCACATATCTGGGGATGGTTTGTGGAACTACACAGCTCAAGAGGACGATCAGAGCTTGGCTTGTGCCCGATAAGTTATCCTGATATCGCGGCGTGGGCAAGTTTGACAGAAACACAAGTAACGCCAGAAGATGTAAGATTAATCAAACTGATAGACGTACTCGCAATAAATAATGGCCGATGAAGCATCACTAACGCTAAAAGTTGATAGCAGACAAGTAAAAGCTGGTGAGAAATCGCTTGATGATCTTGCCTTGGCTGGCGGTCGTGCTGAAAAATCTACTGCTGGATTAAGTAAAAAGATATTAGCACTGGGCGCCGGTATCGTTACTATACAGGCTCTTGGTGCTGCTTTTTCATCTGCTGTTTCTGCTGCGGCAAAATTTGAAACTGCTCTCGTTGGTGTAAGCAAGACCACCGGATTGATCGGAAATGATCTAAAAAAATTCGGTGATAGAATTGATGCAATATCACGATCACTGCCGATTACCACTCAAGAGCTTTTAGGATTATCCCAAGCTGCCGGGCAGATGGGTGTAACAGGTGCAGCAAATCTTGAGAAATTTTCTCTTGTTGTCGCAAAGTTGGGACGAGCATCCAACCTTGCTGGTGAAGAAGCTGCAACTTCACTTGCGCGAATACTGAATATCACCGGAGAGCATGTATCAAGTATAGATACACTTGCGAGTGTAATAGTTGCGCTTGGCAATAGTACTGCTGCATCTGAAGCAGAAATAGCAAACATCACGACTGAAGTAGCAAGGGCAACAAGCGTTTTTGGCGTCACATCTGCTCAAGCATCTGCCATGGCAGCGGCTATGGCGTCGGTCGGAATTCAGGCGCAATTAGGTGGATCATCACTCGGACGTGTGATGCAGGAAATAACAAACAGGGTGCAGGCCGGAGGAGATGATCTTCTGGAATTCGCTGAAGTTTTAAACATAAATTCACAGATGCTGTCATCTTTATTCAAAGATGACAAGACAAAAGCCCTTGAGCTTTTCTTGCAATCTGTCGGGAGACTGGGAATTAATGCAGGTCTTGCGCTTGAAAAAGTAGGCTTGGGCGGTCAAGAAATATCCAAAACAATAGTACCGCTAGCAAACAACATGGATATTTTTACAAGAACAATGGCGCTAGCAAACGCTGAAGTAAAAAACGCAACTGCACTTGACAGAGAATTTGACGCAACTTTAAAAACGCTCGATTCGCAATGGCAAGTAACTAAAAACACAGCAGAAAGTTACGCAAGATCGTTGGGTGAAGTATTACTACCAGTTCTAAACAGCGTACTAGAATCTTTTAACAGACTGACTTCAGCAAAGCCATTATCAGATATTGAAAGACAAGTAAAACTAATCGAAGACTTGAGGGAAAGGCTTAAATCCGAAACTAACAAACAGCACATACCGCTAATCGGCGGACTTCTTTTTGATAAGAAAGAAGTAGATCAATTGTCGGCAAGCATAGAGTTTGCGATTGAAGACCTTGAAAATATGCGGCAACAGCTTACTGATGTTGAAAAAGCTGCGAAACCTGCGGCAAAAGAATTTAATACAGTAGAGAAAAGCATTAATAAGATATCAGAAACGTCTACTATCGCAATAAACAAAAGCAAACAATTCATAAGCGATCTTAAACGTGAAGCCGCACAGGTGGGTAAAACTGCGGCTGAAATTCGCAAGATGCAGGCCGCTGATCTTGGATTACTTCAAGTAGCAGCACCTTTGATTGACTCAATCGAACGTGAAACACGAGCATTCAGACTTCAGGAAGACCAGATTTCAAGAGCACAGCAGATCACCGAAAGTTTGGCTACTGCTGATGAAAAATACGCTTCTACTATTAATGAGCTAAATGTTTTGCTGTCGGCAGGTGCTATCTCTCAACAGACTTTTAACAGAGCGCTGATTAATGCACAAGAACAAACAAGAAAACTTGAAGATATAACTTCACAAGCTACAGATGAAGTAAGTCAATTATGGATACAAGCTGGACGTAACATACAATCTTCTCTCGCTGACAGTATCTTCAACTTTTTTAATGATGGCTTGAAAGGACTTATCAAGAATGTGGGTATAGCTGTAGGTAGAATTGCATCACAGTTTGCAGCTTTGAGAATTGCCCAAGTGTCAGGAATTGCTGGGCTGGCTGGCGCTGCTGGATCAGCAGCAGCAAGTACCGGAGGCGGTTCATCTTTTAGTCTTGCGTCACTCGGATCAAACGCGCTAAGCCTTGCGTCAAGCGGTTTCGGAACAACCGGCATTCTCGGGTCCGGAATTAGCGGACTAGGGGCAGCTACTGGATCAAGTACGCTTGCAGCGTTTGGATCCGGAATCGCAGGAGATGTCATCGGCGGCGTCGCAGCAGGCGTCGAAGCTGGCGCGACTGGCGCTGCTGCTGCAAGTGCGGCTTCTGCCGGGGCTTCAATTGCTGCGGTTGCAGGTCCTGCAATTGTTCTTTTTGCAGTTAACGAAATTTTCAGGATTTTTGCAAAAGACAAAAGGCTTGGTGGTGTTGAAAAAGTGCCGCTGATTGGCGGCATACTTTCTTCGCTTTTTGGTAGAAGCCCGCTAAAACAAAAAGAGACAAAGCTAACAGGCCAAATAGGAGCTGGCGGATTTGAATCCGGGCAATTGAGCACGCGGTTCAAGGCCACTGGTGGAGCATTCAGACGCAGCAAAAGCGGCACAATCATCGTTGATTTGATTACTGATGATATTTTAAATGCAACCGGAAGTCTTGCAAAATTTGCCGACGGCGTCGCAATAAATGCGCGCGATATTGTTAAAGTTATCAATCAAACGACTGTAGCAGTGTCTGACAGTTTCAGAGCTGTTGGAGAAAATCTGGGCTTGAGCACTGCTGGTCTTGACGATTTTAATCACCAGATCGAACTTGTATCAGAAAACGGCAAGGCGCTTACAGAAGAGCAAATCGGTAGAGAAATATCAAATATCACTGACGAACTGGCTCATAGTTTAATCCCCGAAATCGACAGATTATCAAGATTCGGGGAAACGGCGACAGAAGCTATATCCAGATTTAATGATGAATTTAATGCGTTAGGTCAGGGAATAATAAATCTCGGCGGAAGCGCTGCTTTAGCAAAAACGCTACTGGGCGGCTTGTCTATAGATGAAAGAGCTTCACTTGTAGAAGCCGGCGGAGGCATTAATAATATAATTTCAAGCACTTCATTTTTTTCTGATAATTTTCTGACTGAAGCAGAAAGAATCGCGCCCGTTCAGAAGCAATTAACAGATTCATTAACTGCAATGGGTCTATCAGCAGATATAACAAAAGAAGAGTTTAAAAATCTTGTACAAACCAATGATGATCTACGTTTCCGTCTGCTATCAATTGCCCCTGCTTTTATCGCAGTAATTGACTACACAGAGAAGCTCGCAAAAGCCGGAGAAAAACTGGATGATGCACAAAAACTGACTGATGCTTTTAATACATTAAAACGCTCAGTAGAATTTGAGCGCAACACAATCACAGAGCAGCATAATAACAAGTTAATTGAATTCGAGACAAAAAGAACTGCACTTACAGAAGCATACAATCTTGCTATTGAAGAATCAGATAAGCGCATTAAAGATGTATCAGTTTCAGTAAGAGATTTATCAAGTTTATCAAAACTGCTTAAATCTTCTATTTCAAGTGCAAGTAAATTAAGCATCGAGTCAGCAAGATCACAAGCAAAAACAGGTGATTTGAGTTCACCTGCGCTGCGTGATGCTATAGCAGCATTATCAAAGAAAGGCCGCGGATTCACGACAAAACTTGAAGAACAGCGTTTCAATGCTAAAAATTTACAGATACTGAAATCGTTAAATTCAGTGACAGACGCTGAATTGTTGCTTCAAGAACGCACACTTGATGCGTTGAGGCAAATACGAAAAAATCTTGATAGCGTCTTCAATGACAATATACGATCTCTTGATAAGCTTGTTAAAGCATCAAAAGAAGGATTCGAATCAGAGATATCACGACTCGATGAAATACTACAAAACTCACAGAATCAGCTTGATGCACTTAACAAAATAGACAAATCAGTTTTAAGTGTTGCAGATGCGTTATTTGCTTTTAATATTGCTGCAAATGTCCCAATAAAAGGTCCTGTTCCGTCAGTGCAAGGGCCTGTTCCGACAGTACAAAGGCCTGCCACAATATCAGATGCAGATATTCTGGAATTTGGACGGACACATTCTCCAATCGAGATATTTAATGCAGCCCAACAATTTGGCATATCATCTGCACGTATTGCTTCAACAGGATTGGCGACACAATCAGAAATTGATAAATTTGTACGTGATAACAACCTTGCTAGCTTCGATTCTGGTGGAAAAACCAAGGCCACTGGCCTGGCAGTTCTGCACAAAAACGAGCAGGTTCTGAATCGCGGCGAGACAAGCAAGATAGAACAAAATCTTGATGCGATGGCGTCAGCGATTGAAGTTTTGACTATCACGACAAACGAAACTAACAGAAGATTCAAAAAATGGGATGGTCAAGGAATGCCACCCATCAGGGCAGCATAATGCATATCATACGATCAATGATAACTGCTTCCCCAATGATTATTGCTGATACTCATCTTGTCAGTAGCAATGTAGCAGAAGCAGATTACCCGACTTACTCGACTACAGAAGCAGTTGTAGCCGGTGCCCGCAGGCAAGTTGTATCACCAAGTGCTACAGTGACACTTAGCATTTCTGCTCCTTGCGTTGTGACCTGGACTCAATCGCAATTGCCTGATAACACCCCAATCCGTTTTACAACTACAGGTTCTCTGCCAACCGGGGTTGTACCAGGAACAATATATTATGTGCGGCGCTTGACTGATTCAACATACAATCTTGCAATAAAGCCCAACGGTCAAGGTATCAACACCAGTGGTACGCAATCCGGTACGCACACAGGTTTTGCTACTGTACATGATGTATATGAAGCACTGCTTGACAGCGGCGTATCCACTGCATCATCAATCAGCGGTACAACTTTGACAGTCGGAGGAACTGTCACAGGCAGTTATGAAATTGGGCATATTTTGTCCGGCACGGGCGTTACTGCAAATACCACAATTGTTGCACTTGGCACAGGCACAGGCGGGGCGGGCACTTACACTGTTAGCGTGTCCCAAACTGTAGCAAGCACCACAATAACGGGCGTATCGCCAACAACAAACAATAATCATTGGGCACGTGCTGACAGTACAAATCGATGGCGTATGCATGATTCAGCGGTTTCAAGTCAAACGTCAAATGTAGATAATATAGTCAACATCTATTCAACATCGGGCTACACAGAAGCATTGCTTTTTAGCAATATTGATGCAGCTTCTGTTCGTGTGAAGATGGTAGATGATATTGATGGCACAGTCTACGACAAGACAATATCGGGCGTTGCAGATTCAGGCATACAGGATTGGTATTCGTATTTTACAGAGCCTATAATACGCAAAACTGATATTCTGATAACTGACATGCCGCTTTACGCGAATACAACATTGACAGTAACAATAACTACTGGAGCCGGGCAAACAGTACTTTGTGGACTTTTATATTTTGGCAAGTTGCTTGAGCTCGGTGGAACACAATACGGTATGTCTCTTGGAATTCAAGACTACTCGATAAAGACTACTGATGATTTCGGTAATCAGACTTTCAAAGAAGGCGCTTACAGTCGCACAGCAAAGATTATAATGAAAGTAGATAATGACTTTGTTGATACTTTGCATAATGTTTTAGCGGGATATCGTGCTATTCCGATCGTTTATCTAGGTTCTCTGAGTTTTGGATCGTCTTTTATTTTTGGTAAATATAACGACTTTAACATAGAAATCCCGCACCCGGCTTTCTCTACATGCAGCATTGAAATAGAAGGTTTAATCTAATATGTCAATAATTTCTCAAGTAATCACAACACTTCCTGACGCGCCAAATCGCTCGACCGACACACCAGAAACATATGTTCCTAAAGCTGATGCCATGATGTCCGCTTTGCCCATGTTGATTATAGAAGAAAACACATGGGCCGGGCAGGCAAACACGGTCGCAAGTGAAGTAAATATTGACAAGTTGTCTGCGGCAACGAGTGCTACAAATGCTGCGACTAGTGCCACAAATGCTGCAACAAGTGCAACAAATGCAGCAACAAGCGCTACGTCTGCAGCAACAAGCGCAAGTGATTCCGCTGCAAGTGCTGCGAGTGCTGTTTCTGCACCAAGCACGTCGGCAACCAGTACAACATCTTTATTAGTCGGAACTGGCAGTAAATCTCTGACGATACAAACCGGTAAATCTCTCGTTGTTGGCATGTCTGTAAAAATTTCCTACACAACAACCCCAACAATTTGGATGCATGGAGATATCACAGCGTATAACACGGAGACCGGTGCATTGACTGTAAACATAACGCAAATGAATGGCTCTGGTACACAATCTTTGTGGACTGTTAGCTTAAGCGCACCGGCTGGGCCTGCTGGGCAAGCAGGGTCTACAGGTTCAGACCTTTTTAACATTTTTATAGGAACTATTTAAGATGGCTACAACTCCGCAATATGCATCAATACCGAAAAATACATTCGCGTCTCTTACAACTGCAAATTCTGCGTTGACAGGAGCGTCAGCAGTTATTGTTTTCACTGCCGGCGCCAGCGGTGCAAGAATTGACACTATACACATGCACGCAACCGGAACTACAACAGCAGGAATGATAAGAATTTTTTGCGGAGCTGCGGCAGACGCAACCGCTGCACTGATAGCAGAAATACCAGTTCTTGCAAATACCCCAAATTCAACAAATCCAGCGTGGTCAGCAGATGTTGACATAGATTTAATCATGCAAGCAAATTATATCTTGTCAGCGACTACAGCAAACACGCAAACTTTTGATGTAATGATTAAAAAAGGAGGGTCGTTCTGATGAGTAATAGCGGAACTTTTGGTTTTCCTTCTCCACCAGACAAGTCTAAAAGAATAGCCCCACCCGAGTGGAGAAATTACAAATTAATTAAATCTACAACAAGTACAGAAGTTGTGCCACAAAATGTTTATCAAATATACGCTATGGTTTGGGGCGGCGGCGGCAATGGTGCAATACCGGCAGGCGGCGGAGGCGGTGGTTTTGCTGCCGGGATTATAGATGTAGTGCCAGGCCAAAGGCTTCCAACGATTACAGTTGGCGGTGCAGGAGGCACATCATCTTTTGGTACGCTGCTATCAGCGACTGGCGGCACTAATGCAGTGACTACTACCAGAGGCATAGGAGGAACAGGAACAGCATCGGCATCTTTAAGAGCAGCATTTACGGCAACTGGCGGAAACGGCGGCACGAGCGGCACAAGTTTTTACACCGGCGGCGGTGGTAGTGGTTCTCCTTATGGCAATGGCGGAAATGGCGGTCAAGTGACTATTGCTAATGGAAGGTCTGGCGGTGGCGGCTGGGGTGGAAATGGAGGAAATAGTACTTTAGTAGCAGGAAGCGGTGGTGGTGGTGGTTTGTTTTCTGGCGGCGATCAGGCTGAAAATGTAGGCGGTGGTGGTGGAGGTTCACTAAGTAAAGGGAGCAGAAGTTCTGTGACAACGTCTGGCGGCAATGGCGGAAGTGGTTCAAGTCAAGGCGGACGTGGAGCTGTTAACTCAACATCTCTTACTATAGCTGAGAACGGAGCAGGAGCAGGGTCATTTTTAGATATAGCAAACAAAACATTGTCCGGCGGTGGCGGTGGTGGTGGAGTCTCCGGCCCCGTGGCGTCAGGCGGTAACGGCGGTGGTGGCGGTGGTGGTGGTGGTAGTGGCAACCAAAACCAAGGCGGAAACGGTGGAATTGGTGGCGGTGGTGGAGGTTCCCTATCAGATGATAGTGCAGGAACAAGTGCTTTTGGAGGAGGTGCGGGCGGTTGTTCAGCAGCTATAGGCAAAGTAGGCGGGCTAGGCGGTGGTGGCGGTGGTGGGAGAGCTTCTGGAGGAGGCAGCGAAGGCGGAAGCGGAGCGGTTATTTTGTTTTGGACAGAGGGTTTTTGATATGAAACACGCATGGATAGAAAATGGAACAATTCGAGATATAGCTCAAGGTGTACCGGAAGAGATATATCATCAAGATATTGCTGTGCATTATTCAGAAATTGTTCCAGAGACGGCTGAAAATGGAGATTTTTGGGACGGGGTAAAACTTACGAAACGCGAAATTATTGTTACTACAGAACCTGTGACAGCTAGAATAACCGAAGTCACACCAGTAGAATTTAAACTACGCTTTACTTCTGCTGAACGAATAGCAATTCGTGCTTTGAGATCAACAGATTCTGCGATAGATGATTTTATGAATATCATAGATGATCCGCGTTTGAGCGTTGTACATCTTGATTTGACTGATACTATCGAAGCAGTGACATATGTAATAAATGCTGTTAAAACTAATCTTGCATATACACAAGCGCAAGCAGATGCAAGAATTGTAGAGATATTGTGATGTCATTTTTCCCAGATAAGCAGAAATATGATCAAATTGAATCGCGATTGTCAGAAATAGAGCTACACTGCTTCAGGTGCGACGATAAACATAAGACGCATGAACTGCATCGGAGAGCAAGCGATAGCGCTGCACAGATGATTCTAGAGAGTCAAAAAATAATGTGTTCCAATATTCAGCGGATTTCAGATATAATAGAAATGTATTTGCCGCATTTGAAGACAATTTCAGAAATAGAAATCACAGCAAGAACTTTGAAAAAAACTTTTGCTCTTGTATACAGTTTGATTATCGCAACTTCAGCTTTGATGGCAGTTGGAGCACACTACTACTTATAATCATGTTCACAACAGAGAAATGCAAAATAGTACTTAAGCATTATGAAGGTCTTAGACTAAAGCCGTATAATGACCAAAATGGGCGTGAGATAAAAGATTGGTGCAAAGGTGCGACAATCGGTTATGGTCATCTGATTGCAAAAGATGACTGGGACAAGTACAAGAACGGGATAAGTGCAGAACAAGCTAATGACATTTTTGATTCTGATCTTTTACTGAGAGAAAAAGTCGTAACAAATCTTGTGCACGTACCATTGAAAACAAATGAATTTGATGCGCTTGTCATACTTCAATACAACATTGGAGAAAATGCTTTACGCAAGTCTTCTCTTCTAAAAATGATTAATTCCCCAGGCATTAAAACTTCTTATGATAGTCTTGAGTCTGCATGGAAAGCGTGGAACAAATCAGGTGGGTCAATAATGGGTGGCTTGATAAAACGAAGACAAGCTGAATGGGATATTTTTTCGAAAGGAATTTATTACGAATGGAGCTAAAAAAGGAGCTTATTGATCAAACTGCACATTTTGCGGTTGGTTTTGTCGCTACTGCTGTAATCGCAGTATTTGTCAATGTTTATATTTCTGCATGTGTTGTTTTTGCGTTTGCTGTTAGTAGAGAAATTTACCAAAGATTATCAAAAAATGATAACTGGTATTCATGCGGTTGGGGTTGCAGGCTTGATTTGATGTTTTGGGCGTTTGGTATCGGTTCCGCTATTGCTGCTATTTTTATAACAGATTCATTTTTTTAAGAGTACAAGATGAAAATATTATTACAGTATCTAAAGTCAAAAACAGTTTGGGCAGGAATTGGAGTGTTTGTGCTGACAGGAATTAATGCGTCTCTCGAATCCGGACTTGACAAAGAAACCTATACAATTGTCGGAGGGGTGATAGGTTATCTGATTATTCATCTTCGCGCACTTACTGACAAGCCATTAAAAGAAAAATAAATGTTATACGCACTGGCTGCAAAATATGGCATAAGAATTCTGGTTGTTTTGCTTGTCGTATCTTCTGTAGTGTATGGATATTTTTCATGGAAGCATGAAATAGTAGCGGAAACGCTGCTTAAAGAACGAGCTGCAGTTGATGCACAATCTCTAAAACTAATCAGCGAGAGATCAGCAGAAATAAAGATGCTCAAGGAGAAACATGATGCAAAATTTAGAGATACTGTCAGATTTTATGCTGATCATATCGAAACTATCAGTAATGAGCATAATATTGCTATCAATCGCAGGTTGCGCGTCTCAACGTCTAGTTGTGACGCACGTGGAAGAATTCCCAAAACCGACGTTCCCGAGCGAGATAATACAGGACGCTCGGGAATTTACGAAAGTTCAGAGCTGGCGGCAGAGGCTGAGCGAAGATTTAATGAGTCATTGACAATTATAGAAAAAGGGGCTCTAGCTTGCGGATTGCTCATAGATGCAGTTGAAGAAACTTATGAAATCAAGTAATTATTTTTTTACAATCTTTAAAGCAATATTTATCTCTTCAAGCATTGCTTCAGATATAGACGCAAGATAATCAATTTGCTCAAGAGACGCATTAGCAAGAGTATCAAGAGCTTCATTCAGTGTTAAAATTTCTTCTTGTAGTGTTTCAATCTTTGTTTCAAGCTTTTCTATTTGTTTTGCAAAATAAGATTCTGTATCAAACATTTTTATATCCCTTTTTTGAGTGCTCCCGATTTAATTAAATAAGTTCTCCAGATTTTTCTTTCTTTTCCGATTCTAGTAGTTATTTCTTCGTCGCTCGATCCTGCTTCATACATAGAAACAACTACATCAACGATAAGCGGTATACGTATACCAAAAATTTTACTTTTTTTACGTAAGTAATTTTCCATCATTTTTTTTGTCACGCCATAAGGCCACAAATCTTTATAGCGAATGCGATGGTAAATCTCTCCTCGATGCAATTTATTTTCTATAATCAGTTTATCGACTAAAGCAGTAAACTTGCTAAAATCACTTGAAGAAAAATAACTCGCTATTTTGCTACCTTTATTTCCATCTGCATCAAAAATATGTACTTCACCAATCCCTTTTTTGTACCATTTTTTTGGCACTGGTTTAATACCAGCATGTATCATAAATCCTGCTGCGTTCATTGAATTCTCCTGAAAAAGCCGTCTTTCCGGCTGCCACCCAACATCCGACTATGCCAAATCATGGCACTGAAGGGAGCGGTATACTCATGAAGGAGATATGAGTTTTTTTTGATCTTCGAAATATTTTACTTTGTCGGGTTCAACCTGCTTTAAATACATTAACCAGGAATCAGGAATTCCGTATTTTCTCCATCGCGAGATAGCTTGAGAGCAAATCTTTTGCCCGCATAACTTTCTAACTACAGAATTTCCGCCAAGGCTGTCGATTAATTTTGATTCTTCTGTGTGTTTATTCATGTAATGATTATAACATAATTAACTTACTTGTCAACATGAAAAATTGCATTACACAATATTTTTTCACGTGACAAATCTGAAACAGTGCATTCATACAATTCTCTACACCCTGAGTCATCAATTATTTTGTCAAGAAATTGATTCATAATTTCCAAATCTCCGCAATCGGGTTCAGATAGAAGATCGCTTGCACACACAGAAACAGACAAAACAATGTCATCATCTGAACGTACACGAACAAAAGCAGTGGATGGCTTTATTTCTGCTTCGTTCTTCTCAATCGCATTTCTCAGCTTTCTAACTATTTCTTTAGTTTCTGTTTTGAATTTGCACATCGCAAAAAACTCCGTATGTTGCGCACCATCGTTCAGCTACTTCATCATCAAGATAAAAAGCCAAAAATACAAGTATCACAAGTATAATTATTAATTGATTATCATTCATAATATCAATCTAAATCAATAAAAACAGCGATATCAGCAGCTTTGAAAAGCTCATCTGCAAGAGCACCGCTACCAAAAAAATCAATAACTTCATCAACTGTGTCACAAACTTTTGCGTCATATACATATCTACGTCGAGCAAGAATTTTAGTGCAATTAATTATTTGACATACGTATTTACCTGTTTTTGTACCAAAAAGATTCAATTCCTGCCAATTTCCAATTTTTCCTGCATGATGTGGATGAGTGTTACTTCTGCTTGATAACGCACTTGAAATTAATTCGCCGGTGAATCTAAAATCACGTCCATATGTGCGTTTTACTGTAATTTTTTTCATTTTCAAATCTCCTGATTACATCACAGCAAGATTACCGCGATGTTTATACACACTATTTATATACAATGTGTCTAAAAAAATTGAGTGCTTCATCTCCTGTTTTGCATACGACAACAGGATTTAAATGAGTAATAATCTGAGCAACATACTTGCATTTGCTAGTCAGTGAAAAAACACGCAAAGGAAAACGTACTTTCCCTTGCGTGTTTTTCTAATTAAGCAATCATTGTGTTAGCGTCAATCGATACATCCAACTCTGTATCTATTAAAAGCTCATCAACAAGCCAGCCATGTCCAAAAAATTTTGCAACTTCTTCAGCATTGTTACAAACAGCGGCTTCATAAGTATCTCTATGCCCCGACCATTGTGTCATGTTGCCAATTTGGCCAACGAATTTACCTGTTTCCGTTTTCCACAATTTCAGTTCTTGCCAATTTCCTACAGAACCGCTGTAATTTCCCACAGCTTTGTTAGAGCTTGATTTTGCTTTAGCAATTAGTTCTCCGATGAATCTCAAGTCTCTGCCGTTTGTGTTTTTAACTATAATTTTTCTCATTTTAATCTCCTTTGATTTCTTTTAATCAATAGCGTTATTGCTATTGATAAAGTAATTATACTTACTTTTTTATAGATGTCAAGTGTTTTTTTAAATTATTTCATAATAAATTATTTAATAGTAAATTATTTCATAGAATCAATCATTCCGATCCAATCTGTTTTATATGCCGATCCGCTCCATTTTGCTTCTGTCAGTAACATTTCATATGTCATATCTGCTAAATTTCGCGAGTGTCTACCGTGTATCAAAAATATATTATTGCTACACTGACCCAATATCCACACGTTTGCTTGAGAGACAGCGCGAGAATGAATCCACGCAATTTGAGCCGGACGAAGGCCATAACTGCCGGTAAAAATTGCAGTACTGAATCTTTTTGGCGCCAAAATTCTACATTTTAATTCTACAAAATGACAGGTTCCGATATCACGCATGTGCAAAACAACATCTGGTACCCCTTCACCCGCGCTGTTTTCGATTCGTTGCGCAAAGCAAAACGGCTTTACGCCGTTTCTCATTCTTTTCCACAAGTTAGCTTCTCCGGCCATGCTCCAGCCAATTTATTTTTTCATCCCCGGTTATCATATCTGCAACGTCGCGTTTTTTGCGTAGTGCATCTATAATTTTTGTGTCTACTGTATCTTTTGCTTCGATATCGATTATTAGCGTGCTTGTTGTTTTCTGCATATGCTCGCTACGATCTTCAGATTGTGCACGATGATATAGCGAAAAAGTGTTGGAATAATAAACCATAACGTCCGCTGAATGCAGCGGCAGGCCAACACCTCCGGCGCTTTGCTGTCCCACAAAATATTTCACACGCTTGGCTTGAAAATCATCTTTGGCTTTCTCACGCTCATCACTTGAAATGTCACCCCAGTATCTCGCGACTGGAAGCCCGGTTGCTGAAGTTATAGCGTTACTGATATCATGCAAGTCTGTTTTGAATCGTGCCCAAAAAATTATGCTTGCGTCGTGATACGAATCTATAATTTCAAGCACTGCTTGTATGCGTGGATTTTCTTCAGGTTTTACAAACATTTTTTGATGCTCGTCAAGTCCAGTCAATTGCTTCGGCACAATCCCGCATATCATGCGCTGATAGAGCATGACGCCGGTCATCTTGTTTATTGGCTCGGGTGTTTCTCCCTTGTTTATTGCATCAAGATATTTTATTATCAGTTTGTTTTGATGTGACGATAACTCTACTTCCCAGCGTTTGTAAAGTTTTTCGGGTAAATCTGCGCATTCTTTGCGAGTTATACGATAACAGTTTTTATCTACCCACATTTTTAAATCGTCAAGGTTTTTGTATGCAGTCGTCCCGTCCGCATTTTTAGCTGCGATTTGAGGTGCCCATCGAGTGCCGGATTTTCTCATTATGCTTCGTACAAGTGGATGACTTGAATGAAGGAAATCTGCGTAACGCTGCTTGAACGCTTTTTCGCTTGAAACGGGCAGAGCATCATCATGCAAAAACATAAGCTGAGAAAAAAGATCGAAAGGGCTGTTCGTAACCGGGGTTCCGTTACATATCCTTCGGTATTTTGCCAAATCTCGTAATTTTAGTATATTTTTCACACTTTTAGCGCGTGGATTTTTTATACGTGTTGATTCGTCTATCACAAGAAGACAGTTTGTTGCATTCATAAAACGAGTTGCAAAGTCCATGCCTTTTTTTGTAGACAAAGCTTCAAAATTCATTGTAAGAATTCTCAAATGATCTCCGACAGAAAATATTTTATCCATTTCGGCTATTTTTTTATTTGAAGACCACACCAGGGTTTGACGATCAACCCAATTCGGCAAGTGCTTTTCTACTTCGTCAGATACCCAGTTTCTATGCACGCCGGCTGGCGCTATTATAAAAAGCGAGTTTATGCGTCCGGTTTTGAAAAGCTGCGCTGCTGTATACAAGATAACAGCAGACTTTCCGGTTCGTTGCTCCATGAACAATCCGTAGTATTTTCTGTCCCATGTTTTCTCGAAAACGTCACGCTGATGATAGAATGGTTCTATTTTGTATTTAAAGTCAGTAGTGTCAGTAGTCATTGTTATCTCCGTTAGAGTTAGAGTCATAGTTAAAAGTCAGTCTGTTATACACAGCGCGAGTAGCTAATACGTCGCTAATACAGTAATCAATTACTTTTTGTTGATCGTCAATCCACGTATCAGCGACCATTGCACCCGAAAAATCAGCATGACCATGCTCTATCCCGAGGATAAACATCAATTCGTCGAGACTGATTTTTTGTGTACGATCGCAGGTATACATATGCATCGTGTCTTTGATCGAGCAGTCAAAATAACGTGCGTTTAGTACATCTATCATCAATCGAGGGGGCTTGATGCCAAGTATGATTGACCTGTGCTTGATAAAAGGCAGGTCAAATGATGCTATGTTATGACCACAGAAAGAATTTATTTTAAGTTTGTTTGCAAGAATAAAGCCGTAAAAAAAGTTTAAACATTCTTGTTCACTAAAATTTTCTTGCGTTGAATAAACATCCCCATCAAGCTCCCACGCGATGCATGCTATGCGGCCATAGGAGCCGGAAAGAGATGTTTTTTCTATTGCTGTTTTAAGCGCATTTTCGTAATTTTCATCAAACCATTTCGCTATAGATTCCTTCTTTTTTATATTCCCCGGTGGTGCTATTTTTTTAGCTATGCGTTTTATAACGGCGGGGTCATCGCAAGGAAGTGTTTCGATATCTATAACTAATGTATTTGACATAATAATCTCCTAAAACGGTACGTCTGCGTCGTCTTCAATGCTCATCTTTTGATCAGACACAGTCTTTGCTACTGTAGAAGTGCTGCTGATGGGCTCAAGTTTGCGTATAAAATTTCCGGATTTACCGTTGATTTCCCAAATCCCGAGTGTAACTAACATCTTTTTCCATGAAAGGAATTTTTGCATTTCTTCGTTCGTTGGTTTACGCTTCAGATTCGCAATATTGCTGCCGCAATTTTTATCAATTGCAAAAAACATCTCTCTTGCGCGTTTAAGTATCGATTGATGCTTTTCTGGCTTGTAATATTGGCTTGACGGATCATCTCCATAAATTTTTATTTTCTGAAAAACTTTACGGTTAGCGTATTCCTCGGGCTTTTCGATAACCCACGTGGATTCTACATATTCAAGTCCCGATTGATCAAAACCTGCTGATTGATCGTAAGGCTTAAACTGAATTGCTTCTATGCTTGCTATGCACCGCGTGCCATCGGGGATTGGCTCGAAACTTCCTCCGGCATCATTTGTTGTCCCCGTTGTTTCTTTTGTTTCGTTCCAGAAATCATCATCAAAATTGTTCATTATTGCTCCTTTTCTTCATGTTTAAAATTAAAAAACGGAATGTATTCAATCAGCGGATTTGTGCCTTTTTGTACAGATATTTCCTCGGGCATCTCATATCTGCTTTTTGCAGAGACGTACCCCGTCATTCCATCGCTGCTTGTGATCAAAATTCGTTCATTAGACTTTCTGATACGTCCTTGTTTTATAGTCTGTCCTTTTTTGTCAACTGTATGCCCTTGCGTGCTTTCTATTTGTTTCAAGTAAAGAAAAGCATCGCTTAGAGAGATGTAAATCTTTTCGCTTTTTTGATGCATTTTTATACCGTAAACGCTGTACTCTCCGGCAACATCCGGCGAGTTTTTAATCTTGCGCTCAGCAGTATGAGCAAGAAAAACGATAGTCATGTTTTTAAGTGATCGTATCTTGTCACAAGCAGCTATCATTTTGTTGTGCCAGCTCGCGATGATGTCGTAAGCTTTATGATAGCCACCCATGGCGTCTTGTACGCTCGCAGCACCAGCTTTGTCAAACTCGACGATCTCGTTTTCAAACATGTCATTGAGAGATGTAACAGTATCTATAACCAGAGTTTTATAAATATGTTCTTCGGTTGCAATTTCGCGTAGCTGCTGCATCAAAACGCTCCGTGTGCTTATATTTTTTTTATTGCATGACATCGGTAGCCGAGGCATGAAAAGCGGCTGAGATGACACGTCAGTAGTCTCAAAAACGGTTTGTGAGTCTTCGCTTTGAATGAACACTGGATTCGGGAACAAACCCGCCAGAGAAGTTTTGCCGGAAGCCGGAAAACCTGCGATAGTTATAATCGGTGGTTTGATCGTCGCAGTCGTGCATTGACTTATATATGTACTCATCTTTATCTCCTTTTTTTTAATCATTAGATTTACTTTATCATTCATGATATACTTTGTCAACACTTAAATAAAAAAAATTTACAGGAGAAGCAAAAATGATGCTAGAACCACATGAAATACGATTAAAAATGAAGGACATGAATCTATCGAAAATATCCAGAAATTCGGGTGTTGCATATATGACTATATACAGACTTTGGCACAATCGACCGATCACGGTCGCGGCACTTAAAAAACTTTCAGACTACTTTACAAAAAGAGAAGAAAATGAAACTAGCTAATGTACCTGAACAGCTTAAAGAAGATTTTGCTCTCTGCATGAAGCACTACTTATGCACAAGAGAAGAAGCAATCTATGAACGAGACAGACTGATGTCATCATTAACTGCACAATATCAAGCGTCAATATGTTTTAGTGCAATTGCTGAAAGTATCAGAAAAAAAAGGAAGTAAAACAATGGAATACAAAAAAAGCCCACTGTGCGAGCAGTGGGCATGTGAAACAATTTCAACAACGATTATAGCATATATTAAAGGTGGTGCGCATGATTATGACTGAAAAAGAACGTGCGCTCGATGCACTAAAGTATATAGATTCTGGTTGTGGACGTGAAGAATGGATTCGTATTGGTATGTCTATGAAAGCCGCCGGGCTGGATTTTGCGGACTTCGACAACTGGAGTGTTCTAGCTGCTAATTACAAAGATGAAAGAGACACGCGGAGAGTGTGGGATTCATTTTCAGCTAACGGCGGTATCAGTGCCGGTTCGCTTTATGCAATCGCTAAAGAAAACGGTTGGCGCATACGCAAGAGCACAGATTACACGCGTCCTGCACTATCTGCAAAAGCCACAAACGCAAACGCTATTGACGTTTGGGAGCGCTGCATACAAGTAGAAAAACATCAGTATATTGACAGAAAACAAGGCAACACCGACGGTGTGCGGGTTTATCCTGCCGGTGCATCGCCGCTTGTTATCCGTGGGCAGAATGTTGCGGGTTATCTTGTTGTCCCAGCATGGGACGATAAAGACCTGCAAACGCTGCAATTCATTCCGCCGTGCAAGGGTGACAAATTGAACCTGCCGGGCGCATCGTTCAATGATGGATTCTTTACCGTTAATGACATCGCGACATCGCAAAAAGTTTATATCTGCGAAGGCATAGGACAAGCGTGGGCTGTGACAAAGGCTGATACAGGCTCCGCCGCCGCGTGCTGTTTTGGTGCCATGCGCATGTCACGGGTTGCCGCCGTGCTGCGTGAAAAATTCCCCACAGTCAGTATGATTATAGTGCCGGATCGTGGTAAAGAAGACCTTGCTGCAAAGATTGCTGCAAATGTTGTTTGCAAGTTTGTTTCAATACCGCCGGAAAAGCCATCAAATCACGACGTAAGCGATTATCTTGTTGAGTGTGGCACCATTGCATTAACTGCACTGTTAAAACGCGCTGTAGCCCCTCCTATGCGTTATGAGCTGCTATCCGATGCCGACTTGTGCAAGCTGCCACCACAGCAATGGCGAATTAAGCGAGTTTTGCCAAAAACAGGTTTAGCCGCAATTTACGGTCCAAGCGGTTCCGGTAAATCTTTTTTGGTTCTTGATGCAATTCAATCACTAGCCGAAGGGCTCGGCTGGTTTGGATATAAAACCAGGCCATGCAATGTGCTGTATTGCGCTCTGGAGGGAGAAGGTGGCATAGCCGGCCGCGTGAGTGCATACCGCATACGACATGGTTCTTCTTCGTCAAACATTCGTTATTTAGTGCAACAGTTTAGTTTGCTTGATGAAGCTGACATTCACGACCTGGCACAAGCAATCAAGGCGAACGGGCAAAGCGCGGAAGTGGTTGTACTAGACACGCTGAATCGAGCCGCGCCGGGCGCTGATGAGAACGACAGCAAAAGCATGGGGCAAATTATCGCCGCCGCAAAGCAACTGCAAATCTTGACCGGTGGTTTGGTGTTATTGGTTCATCATACGGGCAAAGATGCAAGCAAAGGCCTACGCGGGCATTCATCACTTCACGCTGCGCTTGATGCTGCTATCGAAGTGCGCCGGTATGGTGACCGACGCGAGTGGCTTATTGCAAAATCAAAGGATGGCATGGATGGAGAAGAGCATCAGTTCAATCTTGATGTAGTTGCGCTTGGACTTGATGAAGACGGCGAACAGATAAAATCTTGCGTTGTTGTGCCGGATTATTCTGACGAAGAAACCATGCAACAAGCAAAAAGACCAACGCTTCGGAGTAATCAAAAGATTGCAAAAGAAGCATTGGTCGAAGCACTGCACGACCGTGATCCTTTTTTTGTTCCAGAGGGTAGGCCGAGATATGTACCAGCGGGTAGTGCGTGCATTAAATATGAAGAAGCAGTGACAATTGTTGCAGAACGCATACCAGCAAATTTGAAGCACAAAATCCCACGCGCCAAAACAGCAATCACAGGATTAGTTGGATATGGTTATTTGATTATGAAAAATGAGTGGTTATGGTTCAAATAATTTCTCCGTTTTTCTCACGTTTTTCCCCCTTCAGTTTTTTTCCCCCCCCGTTCCACCTCCCCCCCTTAAGGGGGGGGGAGTGGACCGGGAAACGGGGCCCGTTTCGCCCGTTTCGTTATAAATTGGCAAATTTGCGAAACGGGCAACCGCATGCCTAGGGGCTTTGCGGGGAATTTATGCTCTGAAACGCCCTAGGCATGCAAAACACGAAACGGGCAACCGCATGCCTAGGGGCTTTGCGGGGAATTTATGCTCTGAAACGCCCTAGGCATGCAAAACACGAAACGGGCAACCGCATGCCTAGGGGCTTTGCGGGCGAAAACACATGATTTT